>Ga0316197_10000373_pt1 | contig 31496 bp, 25 predicted proteins | sample OudBiesiAoxic_MG_FD_204939 | JGI IMG/M metagenome (GOLD analysis project Ga0316197, IMG submission 204939) | Coastal sediment microbial communities from Oude Bieten Haven, Netherlands - site A oxic | ecosystem: Environmental > Aquatic > Marine > Coastal > Sediment | place: Netherlands... | reverse complement strand
GTTCCTCCTCACCAGCCTGCACGGCACATTCGCCGGCACTGACGCCACCAACTCGCTCTACGTCGTCACATCAATCGTCACGACCGTCATGCTGACGTTTGCCGTCATCTACCGGGTGACCCACCGACGCGACCGGGCCCGACCCGTGGCCACGCCACCCCTCCCCCAAACATCTCTCCGGCCTCGAGCGTGAGGGCGCTGGTCAGTGAGCGTGGGCGACGGTGCCCGCGCGGCTGCGGAGGCGACCGCCACCGAGATATGCGAGGATGAAGAACGCCGTCCCGACGAGCACGATCGTCGACCCCGAGGGCAGGTCGTGGTGATAGCTCAGGTTCATCCCGACGAAGCCGCTCACGGCGCCGATCACCGTTGCGATCACGAGCATCGTCGAGAAGCTGTCGGTCAGCATCCGGGCGACAACGGCCGGAACGACGAGCGTTGCCGCAATCAGGGTCACGCCCATCACGTTCATCGTCGCCAGCACGGTGGCTGCGAGCACGATCATCAGCGCGATGTCGATCCAGGTCGTGCGCACTCCCGTGGCCTGCGCGACTTCCTCGTCGAACGTGGTGAACAGCAGCGGACGGTAGGCGAGCACGATGAAGACGACGGCGACCAGCGACACGCCGGCAACGAGCCAGACGTCGCTGCTGTTCACGCCGAGGACGTTGCCGAAGAGCAGGGAGTCGGCGCTGCGCCCCGGTGATCCGTATCGGGCGACGAGCGCGATCCCCAACGCGAACGATGCCGTCGTGACGACGCCGATCGCCGCGTCAGAACCGATCGGACGCCGACGAACGATGCCTCCGATCGCCAGCGCAGTCACCACACCCCAGATCCCGGCCCCGAGGAACAGGTTCACTCCGATCAAACCGGCCGCAGCGTAGCCACCGAAGATCGCGTGCGACAGGCCGTGCCCGATGTAGCTCATGTTCCGCAACACGACGTAGCAGCCCACCAGCCCGCAGAGAGCGCCGGCCATCGTGGCGACGTACACGCCGTTCCGAAAGAACTCGAACGCATAGGGAGCGGTCAGCTCGGACCAGCTCATGCGCCAATCTCACGTTCGAACGGCAACACGCTCGCGTTCGGCCCGGCATCGACGACCACGCGCATCCCGCCGTGTTCGAGGATCTGCATCGGCGAGCCGTAGGTGCGTTCGAGCACGTCGGGCACGAGCACGTCCTCCGGCGAACCGGCTCCGATCACCTTCTTGTTCAGGCAGACGATCGTCGGCAGGTGCGTTGCGATTCCGTTGAGGTCGTGCGTCGACAGCACCACCGTCACTCCTTCGGCGTTCAGATCCGCGAGCAGGTGGAGCACCTCGTGGCGGGTCTTCACGTCGAGGCCCGACGTCGGTTCGTCGAGGAAGATGACTTCGGCACCGGTGAACAGCGCCCGAGCGAGAAACACCCGCTGCTGCTGTCCCCCGGACAGGTTGCGGATGTGACGCGACCCGAGATCGTGCAGACCCAAGCGGTCGAGCACTGAGTTGATCTCGGCACGCTCACGCTTCGAGATCCACGGCGTCCGAAACCCGGTCGCCCGCGCCATCCCGACGCACTCTGCGACCGTGACGGGGAAGTTCCAGTCGATCCGTTCGACCTGTGGGACGAACCCAACACTCAGGTCGGGACGGCGGGTCACGGTGCCCGACCGTGGACTGATCCCGCCGAGCAGCGCTTTGAGCAGTGTCGACTTGCCGGAGCCGGAGGGCCCGACGATGCCGATCATGTCGCCGGGCTCGATCGTGAGATCGATGTCGACGATCACCGGTTCGACGCCGTACGCCACCGTGACCTGGTCGGCGACGATCAGGGCGGAGCCGGCAGCGATGGGTCGCCTCACTGGGGGTAGGTCGCTTCGTCGGGAACCACGTTGCGCACTTCGAACGATTCGAGACCGCCGGCATCGCCACCGAGGGCCTCGGTCATCGTGATGAAGTTGAACTTCATCAGACCGAGCCACGAGTGGTCGGCTTCGCCCGGCTCACCCGGGAGATCGTCGTCTCGGAGGTCGTCGACGTAGACCGCCCCGGTTTCATTCGCCACCTGTTCGAGCACCGGCGAGGGGAAGACCTCGGAGCCGAACACCGCGGGCACACCTTCGGCGTCGATCTGTTCGATGAGGCGAACCACTTCGGCGGGCGTCGGCTCGCCGAAGTCGGCGGGCTGAATCGCTCCGACCACGGTCCATCCGTATGTGTCGGCGAAATAGGCGTACGCGTCGTGGTACGTGACGAGCCGACGGTTCTCCTCCGGCACGGTGTCGAGCGACTCGCGCACCGCGTCGTCGAACTCGTCGACGAGCTCGGTGAACGCAGCGTGGTTCGCCGTGTACGCGTCCTCACCCTCGGGATCGACCTCGATCATCGTCTCGAGAATGACGTCGGCATACACCTTGACCAGGGTCGGGTCGGTCCACAGGTGCGGATTGGGCTTGCCTTCGGACTCCGGGAACGAGAAGTCGTAGCGGTACTGATCAGGACTGATCGTCTCGTCGCCGATCTCGACGAGCGGCACACCGTCCTGCAGATTCGTTGCCGCCAGCTCCTTGGTCGGTTCTTCGAGCTGGAGCCCGTTGATGAACACCACATCGGCCTCGCTCAACACCTGCGCTGCGGACGGCGGCGGCTCGAACGTGTGCGAATTCGTCCCTTCCGGCACGATCCCGACGATCTCCGCACGATCACCGATGACGTTCGCTGCGATGGAGGTGATCGGGGCGACGGTTGTGACCACCGTCAACTCCGCTGATTCGGCGCTCGAATCGGCAGACGCCTCCGAAACCGTGGAATCATCGGAACTGCCGCATGACGCAACCACGAATGCCACGAACACCGCCGCTCCCACGAAGCGTCGCGGCCGGCCACCGGGACGCAACATCGCTCCAGACCGATCGGCGTGCTCGAGCTCGGAAGTACTCGGAATTCCCTTCACGCAGAGGAACATAGTTGCGAGCTGGACGCAATTACACCTCCTGCTCAGGATTCGCGGGGAGTTCATCCGATTCACCCGTCCGGGAGACCCCCCCGACCCAAGACAGATCGAGCCGCTACCCTCGCCCCGACTCACCGATTCGCAGACTGAGACCCCATGAGCATCGACCACGCCACCGCCAACGCATCGACCACGCCCGACGTCCACGTGACCACCGGACGCCTCGACGCCGATTCAGTCGGCGCACTCGAGGCCCACGCCCGCAACGGCGCCAGCATCCTCCTCGTCCCCGAGCCCGGAGACGAACTCGCCGAGGCGCTCGCCGGTGCGCACATTGCTGCGCCACTTCCCCAGACCGAATGGTTCGTGACGCTCGCGGCGCGCCCCGAGGCGCTACGGCTCGACGGCGAGGTCCCGATCACCACACCGCTCCTCACGTTCGACCCGTTCGACCCCGACGTCGAGGTTGCCGCCACAACGAGCGTCCGTTTCGCGCACCATCCGACAATGCTCGTGCGCCGCGTCGGGGCAGGCCGCGTCGTCACGATCGGGATGTCCATCGTGGGCGCCGTCGACACGCACCCGACGCTCGGCCCGTACCTGCGCAGGCTCCTCCGCAACGACTTCCCGACCACCCCGATCGACGACCTCGGCGTTGCCGTCGTCGGGTACGGCCCGTTCGGCGGCATGGGGTATCTCCACGGCCTCGCTGCGACGGAAACGAATGGACTGGCACTCGTCGCCGCCGCCGACAACTCGGCGGATCGTCTCGATGCCGCCAGGGTCGACTTCCCAGAGCTCCGGGCTCATGACTCGGGCACGTCGCTCGCAGCCGACGACGATGTCGACATCGCGATCATCGCCACACCACCTGTGCATCACGCTGAGCTCGCACTCGAGCTGCTCCGAGCCGGCAAACACGTCGTCGTCGAAAAGCCGATGTGCCTCACGACCGCGGATGCAGATGCGCTCATCCGTACCGCGAATGACGTGGGCCGAACCATCACGGTGCACCAGAGCCGCCGCTGGGACACCGACTGGTTGGCGATCCGGCGCCTCATCGACCGCGGCGACCTGGGCAGCGTGTTCAACATCGAGACCTTCGTCGGTGGCTTCGAACACCCCTGTCGCGCATGGCACTCAGAGGATTCGATCTCGGGCGGCGCTGTCTACGACTGGGGTTCACACCACATCGACTGGATCATCCAGCACTACGGCACCGCCCCGAAGAAGGTGCTGTGCTCGGCACACACCCGCGTCTGGCACGACACGACCAACGTCGATCAGCTGTCGGTGTGGATGCAGTGGGCCGACGGCAGCGAGGCCACCTTCCGCCAGAGCGACGTGTGCGCGATCCGGCGCCCGAAATTTCACGTCGAAGGAACGCTCGGCACACTCGAAGGCCACTACGACCCCGTCCGCCAGGATTCCGTCGTTGCGGGCCGCGGCTTCCAGGCCGACGTGTCCCACCATGCGGAACGGCCGGTCGACCTCACCTTCGCCCGCTACGACGGCGACCACGGTCTGATCGAGTCGCGCATCACGCCGGCACCACACCCGGGATGGGGCTTCCACCGCAACCTTGCCGATCACCTGCTGCTCGGTGAGCCACTCGCTGTGCGTCCCGAGCAGTCCCGCGACGTGGTGGCGGTCCTCGAAGCCGCCCATCGCTCCGGTGCCAACGGCGGCGAACTCATCGAACTCCCGTGACCCTGCGTCGGATGGTTCCGTGACCGATCACGTCCGATTCGGCGTCATCGGCGCGAACTCGTTCGTCGCAAACGCCGCGGTGATGCCTGCGATCGAGGCAGCATCGAACGCCCGGTTGGTCGCGACGGCATCGCGCAGCGGCGCTGTCGCAGCGCAGTGGGCGCCGATGCAACTCGACGACTACGACGCCGTGCTGAACCATCCCGACGTCGACGCGGTGTACATCCCGCTTCCCAACGGCATGCACCGGGAGTGGACCGAGCGCGCCGCGGACGCCGGCAAACACGTGCTCTGCGAGAAACCACTGGCCACCGACCCGGCCTCGGCAACGGCGATGGTCGATGCATGTCGAACGGCCGGTGTCCTGCTCGCCGAAGCATGGATGACACCCTTCGATCAGCGATGGGCCGCAACGGTCGAACTGGCCCGCAGCGGCGCGATCGGCGACGTCGACGCGCAGTACCACCGCTTCACGTTCACCATCGGACCCGAGGCGTCCGACAACTATCGATGGGACCCGACGCAAGGGGGCGGAGCGCTGCTCGATGTTGGCATCTACTGCCTCGGCACGGCCGTCGAGCTGTGGGGTGCCGATTGCGAGATCGACTCGGTCCAGCGCACGATGACGCCGAGCGGTGTCGATGCCACGACCATCGCCAACCTCGTCTGGCCGGGCGGCCGTGGTGCGCAGATCCGGTGCTCGTTCGTCGACGACGAACACCAACAGGCGTCGTTCCACAGCACCGACGCGATGCTGCTGCTCGAGCGCGCCGCCTTCACGAGCGGCGACGACCTCGATCACGTCATCGTGCGGAGCGGCCCGCGCCGGGCACTGCCCGAAGTCGCGCTCGACCAGTACCTGCCGACCTCGGAGCTCACGCCGGCACCAGACGATCCCGGCGCAGCACCCCGACTGGTCGAGCAGTTCTCGGTCCCTCCCGGCAACCCCTACCAGGGCATGATCGAGGCGTTTGCCAACGCCGTTCAGGGCGTGACGGAATGGCCACGGCCCGTCGAGCGTTCCATCGAATTGCTCGAACTGCTGGAACGGATCGCTCGATTCGAGGCCACCCCCCATGCTTGACCACATCACTCCAATCCACGAGCGGCATTCGATCCCGTCCGGGGTCGATCTCCACGTGTTGCGATGGGAGCCGCCGGCCAACGTCGGCGAGACACGACGCAGCTGGCTACTGACGCACGGGCTCGCATCGAACGCACGACTCTGGGATGGCGTCGCGCGCCGCCTCGCTGCTGCAGGCCACCGTGTCGTCACGGTCGATCAGCGCGGCCACGGCCAGTCGTCGAAGCCGGACGACGGCTACGACGTCCCGAACTGCGCCGATGATCTGGCGCTGCTGATCGACACCCTCGATCTCGACCGACCGGCCGTCGCTGGACAGTCCTGGGGCGGGAACGTCGTGCTCGAACTCGGCCACCGCCACCCCGACGCCGTCGATCAGGTCACCTGCGTCGACGGCGGGTTCATCGACCTGCGCTCCAAGTTCCCGGTGTGGGAGGACTGCGCCGAGGCCCTCGCCCCACCTCGGCTCGCCGGCACCCCGATCGACACCGTGCGCGGCTGGCTCGAGCAGTCTGCGTCCGACTGGCCCGAAGAGGGCCGCGCCGGGACGATGGCCAACTTCGAGGTACGCAGCGACGGCACCATCGCACCATGGCTCACGTTCGAGCGTCATCTCAGCGTGCTCCGCGGACTGTGGGAGCACACGCCGTCAGAGGTCTACCCCGAGATGCACGTGCCGACCCTCCTCATCGGAGCCGACACCGGCGACGTGGCGTGGAGCGCGTCCAAACACGACGCCGTCGACCATGCCATCGAGACGTTGCGGCGGGGGCGGGCGCACTGGTTCAGCCCTGCCCATCACGACGTCCACGCGCAACAGCCCGAAGCGGTCGCCGCCCTGCTGCACCAGTCCACGACCGACCCCGCCTTCTTCCCGGGCCCGAACGCTACGGAGCCATCCGCATGACCCTTCCCCGTCTCCTCGTCATCATGGGATCGGGCGAAACCGCCCCCACGATGAAGGTGCCGCACCGGCGCGTGTTCGATCGGATCACATCGAGTGGCCACTCCGCGCACCCGGTGATGCTCGACACACCGTTCGGCTTCCAGGAGAACGCGCCGATCCTCGCTGCGTCGACCACCAAGTACTTCAGCGACTCGGTGAGTCAGGACGTCGAGGTGGCAGGCCTGGCGCGGACCGACACCGGCGACTCCGCCGCCGTCGAGTCGGCAATGACCAGAATCCGCGACGCGAACTGGGTGTTCGCCGGCCCGGGGAGCCCGACCTTCGCGCTCCGCCAGTGGCAGGGCACCGGGCTCCGCGATGTGCTCGCCGAGAAGCTCGCGGCGACCGAGCAGGGTGGCGGCGGCGCCCTCGTCTTCTCATCCGCCGCAGCACTGACGCTCGGCGTCGCCACCATTCCGGTGTACGAGATCTACAAGGTCGGCATGGACCCGTGGTGGGAACCCGGTCTCGATCTACTCTCGGAGATCGGTATCAATGCGGCCGTGATCCCGCACTACGACAACCAGGAGGGCGGCAATCACGACACGCGCTTCTGCTATCTCGGCGAACGCCGCCTGGCGATGCTCGAGCCCGAACTCCCGGCGGGCGCCTTCGTCCTCGGACTCGACGAACACACCGGCGTGATCATCGACGTCGACGCCGACACTGCCGAGATCGTGGGCAAGGGTGGGCTGACCCTGCGCCGCAACGGTGCGTCGGTCCGCCATGAGGCCGGCTCGACGATCGCGCTCGATGTGATCCGCTCGGGAGGCAGCGTCGAGGCTGCTGACCTGGCATCGAGCCCGGCAGTGGTCGGTGGGTCACCACAACCGACCGACGCCGAAACATCCGCTGACGGCGACGCGGCGCTCGGCCTCGCTGCGACGGCGAGGGAGATGGAGTCCCGTTTCAACGATGCCATGACCGCGGGCGATGCATCGGCGGCCGTCGCCGCAGTCCTCGACCTCGACGCTGCGATCGTTGAATGGTCGGCCGACACGCTGCAATCGGACGAGATGGATCAGGCCCGCCGATCGCTGCGTTCCATGATCGTCAAGCTCGGCACGGCGGCCACCGACGGACTGCGCGATCCCCGGACCGTGCTCGGCCCGGTCGTCGAAGCCGCCCTCGCCGCCCGCCGAGTCGCACGCGACGAGAAGGTCTACGCCGTCTCCGATGCCGTACGCGACGGTCTGGACGCCGCAGGCATCGAGGTGCGCGACACCGCAGACGGCGTCGAATGGGTCATCCGCTCCTGACCTGCGGGCCGGCGAGGCGAGGTGTTCAGTCCGCGAGGTCGGCGAGCGTGTCCGACGGCGTGATCTCGACCGGTGTCGACAGCTGCTCGACAGTGAGGTGGCATTTGATGCTGTGGCCGGGTGAAAGCTCGCGCATTTCGGGTTCGGTGACCTCACACAGCCCTTCGATGACGCGGTGGCAACGGGTGTGGAACACACAACCCGACGGCGGGTTGGCCGGCGACGGAATTTCGCCGGTCAAAGGAATCCGGTTCTCGGCCGCACCGTCGACACTGGGCACTGCGGAGAGCAGCGCCTCGGTGTAGGGATGGTTCGGCCCCTCGAAGATCTTGTCGGTCGGGCCAAGCTCCATGATCCGCCCGACGTACATGACCGCGATGCGGTCGGCGAGGTAGCGGACGACGCTGATGTCGTGGCTGATGAACAGGTAGCTGGTGCGCTCGTTGCGCTGGAGCGTTGCAAGCAGGTTGAGAATCGCGGCCTGCACCGATACGTCGAGCGCGGACGTGGGTTCGTCGCACACCACGACATTCGGGTCGCCGGCAAAGGCGCGGGCGATCGCCACTCGCTGTTTCAATCCGCCTGAGAGCTGACGCGGCCGCATGTCGAGATGGCGTGGCGACAGGCGCATCGCCTCGGCGACCTCCATCGCCCGCTGGTCGGCCTCTTCACCCTTCAGCCCGGTGAGTCTCGTGATCGAACGGGTGAGGATCCGGCGCACCGTCCACGATCGGTTGAGCGCCGAATCGGGATTCTGGAACACCATCTGAATCGAACGGATCGACTCTTCGACCCGCTTGGTGGCCTTGCCGGCCATCGGACGACCGCGCAGGGTGATCGCGCCACCCTCGTCGGCCTCATGGACACCGAGCATCGTCTTCGCCAGCGTCGACTTGCCCGAGCCGGACTCGCCGACGAGACCGAGCGTTTCGCCCTCTGCGAAGCCGAGATCCACACTCACCAGCGCCGGGACCTCCTGGCCGCGCTGACGAAACGTCTTCGACACGCCGTGCACGCCGATCACTTCTTCGTCCCCGGCGGCGACCACATCAGTGATGTGCTCCGGCTCCGGAATGTCGTCGATGCGATCAGGGAAGTGGCAGCGAGTCCAGTGTCCGTCACCGCGGTCGACGATCGGCGGCACCTCGGTACGGCACGTATCGGTCGCGATCGGACAACGATCGACGTAGACGCACGTCGGCAGGTTCTCACCGATCTGCGGGAGGTTGCCCGGAATGGTGAACAGCTCGCGGTCGGTCTTGCGAAGACCCTGCCGGGGAATCGAGTTGAGCAGGCCGACGGTGTAGGGGTGGCTCGGATTGTCGAACACGTCTTCGACCGTGCCCTCTTCGACGATGCGTCCGGCGTACATCACGCCGACCCGGTCGCACATCGTGCGGATCACTCCGAGGTTGTGCGCAATGAGCAAGATGGCCGAGTTGAGCTCTGACCGCAGGTCACGGACGAGGTCGAGCACCTCTGCCTCAACGGTGGCGTCGAGGCCGGTCGTCGGTTCGTCGAGGACGAGCAGCTTCGGATCGCAGGCAAGCCCCATCGCGATCACGACACGCTGCAGCATGCCGCCGGACAGCTGGTACGGGTAGCGGTCCATGACGCTCTCCGGCGAGGCGATCCGCACGCGACGGAGCGCTTCGAGCGCCGACTTGCGAGCCTCGTCCTTCGACTGACCCATCACCTCGAACGACTCGGCAACCTGCTTGCCGATCTTCAGCACGGGGTTGACCGCCTGGACCGGGTCCTGAAACACCATCGAGGCCTGTTCGGCTCGGAAGCGACGAAGTTCGCGCGCGCTCATCGCGGTGAGCTCCTGGCCGCTCGACGTGACCCGGCCACCGTCGATCTGGCCGTTGCTCGGCAGGTACCGGAGCGCAGCGTACGCAGTGGTCGACTTACCGCAGCCCGACTCACCGACGAGCCCGTACGCCTCGCCGGGCCGCACCTCGAACGTGACGCCGCGCAGCACCGCGCGAGGGGTGCCACGCACGACGTAGGACAACCGGAGATCTTCGATCGCCAGTGCTGCAGTATCGGGATGGACGACGAGATCGTCGTCGGGATTGTGATCAATGGTGGTCATGATTTGAGCGCCTTGTCGATCGAGTCCGTGATCAGGTTGACGCCGATCACCAAGCTGGCAATGGCCAGCGCCGGGAAGATCGACGGCCACCACACATCGCGGACGATCTGTTCGTAGTTGCCGGAAACGTCGATGCCCCAGTCGGCGTCGGTGAGGTTGCCCGGGACGAAACCCAGAAATGCCAACGTCGCGTAGGTGAACACGGCATACCCCAACCGCACCGTGAGTTCGACGACCACGAGGCCGGTCACGTTCGGCAGGATCTCCCGCGACACGATGAACAATCCCGACTCGCCACGCATCTTCGCCGAGGTCACGTAGTCGAGTTCGGCCTCGGCAATGGCCGCCGAGCGGATCGTTCTGGTGATCGCCGGCACGAAGAGGACGGCGATCGTGAAGATGATCACCGGCGTCGAACGCCCGAAGGTGAACACCACCAGGATGGCCATGAGGATCACCGGGATCGACAGGATCGCCTCGATGATGCGACTCAGCACCTCGTCGACCCAGCCCCGGTAGAACCCCATCACGAGCCCGAGCATCGTGCCGACGACAATCGCAATCGCCGTCGCCACCGGCGCAACGATCAGGATGGGGCGGGCACCGTAGATGATCCGGCTGTAGACGTCACGGCCCACGCCGTCGGTTCCGAGCCAGGCGCCGTCGCCCGGCTTCGCTCGTGGTCCGGCCTCGACGAAGTCAGCGGGACCGACACCGGTCAAGATGCTGGGAAAGAGGGCTGCGAGCACCCAGAACCCGACGATGAGCACGCCGATGATGAAGCCCGGGCTCTTGAAGAGCACCATGCGCTGCTCTTTGCGGACCTGACCGCGGGTGGCCGCCGGGGCGCCATCCAGCCCGTCCTCGGGGTGGGCATGGGCGACCGCGTCGAATTCAGGGGTACCGGGAATCTCGGTCGGGTCGTGGCCGATGTGTCCGGGATCGATTGCGATCTGATCGGGGTCGACTTCGTCCATCAGCTGTCTCCCATCGAAATCCGGGCTCGTGGATTCATGTAGGCGATGAGCAGGTCGGCAGCCAATGTGGCGATCATGTAGATGATCGCCACGGTCAGCACACCGGCTCGTAGCACGGGATAGTCAGCCCGATCGACGGCACGGATGATGAGGTTGCCCATCCCGGAGTATCCGAACACGATCTCGAGCGCCACCATCCCGCCGAAGAGGTAGCCGAGCTGCGTTCCGAGCACCGCAACGGTGGGCTGGAGTGCGTTGCGCGCGACGTGCTTGCGGAAGACATCACGGGTCGAGAGGCCGCGCATGAATGCTGTGCGGGTGTAATCGGCATCGAGCGCGACGATCGTGCCGGCTCGGGTGATGCGCGCGATGTAGCCGAAGTACACCATCAACACCGCAATCGCGGGTAACAAGAGGTGCTGGATCTGGGTGAAGAACCCGGCCCCGTCGGGTGGATTCGCCTGCACCTTGAAGAACTCGAACGGGACCGCGAGGAATGCCAGGAGGAAGACGCCGGCAACGAAGTCCGGAATCGCCGAAAACGCGAGACCGGTGTTGACGATCGTCCGGTCGATCCACGAGTCCTTCTTGTACGCGGCGATCAGGCCGCCGAGGATCGCGAGCGGCACCATGATGGCCAGCGAGAGCGTCACCAGCTTCGCCGAGTTCCAGAGTGCGGTGTACACCAGGCTCATCACAGGCTCGCCTTTGGCAACCGAAAACGACTCCCCGAAGTCGAGCGTGATGACCGACACGGAGAGATCCCCGAGTTGCGTGGCGACCGAGTCGCGAAGCCCGAGCGATTCGGTCACCTCGATCAGCCGCTCGGGTGACGCGGTGCCACCCGCGATCTTGCGCGCCGGGTCGCCGGGTGCGATGTTCGGGATCAGGGTCACGATGACGAGCAGGATCGCCAACGTGACCAGTGCCAACAGCAGGCGCCGAACGATGAATTTCAACATCTGAATCCCCCAGATTCATGATGGCAAAGATGCGGAGCGAGGTGCCGGGTCAGAACCCGGCACCTCACAGACCGCCGCATCGTCATTGCCAGTTGCAGTCGATCAGCTCTTCGTGGCCTTCTGGAACTGCATGTGGCCCAGCGCCGTCACGTCGACGCCGCTCACCGAATCATTGTGACCCGACAGGTAGTCGAAGAAGAACGGGTAGCACGCCGGAGCGTCCTCGTGCAGCAGGCGCTGGATCTGTCCCACTGCGTCCTTCTGGCCATCCACGTCGACCGATGCCTGGTACTGCTTGAACAGCGCATCGAAGTCCGCCGACGCGTAGTTCGACGAGTTCCAGTCACCATCGGTCTCCAGCGCGCGGCCGAAGAAGATGTCGGGGGTCGGGCGGTGGCCGTAGTCGACGATGCCGATCGACGCCGAGGCTCCACAGGGAATGCCAGGACCGCTCGACTCGGGCTGGGTGCCGTAGCTGGCGCCGGTGCACCAGTACTCGCCGTAGAAGTCGGAGTTCGGCGTCACGCCGACCGGCGTGGTGAATCCGGCCTCGGCGAGGTTCTGCTCGACGATCGCCGCAATACGGGGGATCTCCTGCAGGTCACCGACCTGGAGGGTGTCCGAGACGCCATCGGCGTATCCCGCATCGGACAGCAGCTGCTTGGCCATCTCGGGATCGTACGGACGCTGCTCCTGGGTGTCGTCGAAGAACGCGAGGGTCGGGTACACCGGGTGATCGTTCGCGATCTGCGCCTGACCCTCGTAGATCGTGTCGACGAGCTGCTGGCGATTCACCGCGAAACATGCCGCTTGGCGGACACGCGGGTCGGTGAACGGACCACCGCCCGGGAGCTGCGTGTTGAACCACATCTGGCGATGGTTCGCCGATGGCGGCTTGAGGAGCGTGAACGACGAATCGTCGAGCAGGTTGGCGCCGTCCGACACCGAGAACTGCTGGATCATGTCGATCTCGCCCGCGGCCATCGCGGCGACCTGCGTACCGCCGCTGTCGAATCCCTGCAGCGTGACGCTGTCGAGATTGACGGAACCACCCCACCAGTTCGGGTTCGGGATGAACTTCGCCCGGAACGACGACGGGTCGAAGTCGTCGAGGATCCACGCACCCGTTCCCGTCGTGCGCTCATCGAGCGTCGTGCCACTCGTGTAGTCGGCCGGGGTGATCAGCGACTGTGGGTTGTAGATCGACACGAGCACCGGGAAGTTGCCGTTCGGCGATTCCAGGTTCACCACAACCGTGAGGTCGTCGGGGAGGTCGCATTCGGCGGCTTCGGGGAGGCAAACGCCGCCTTCGCCGACGACTCCGGAGAGGCCGGCACCGGCGACGACCATGCGGTCGATCGTGGCGGCCACGTCGGCGGAGGTGAACGGTGTGCCGTCTTGCCACGTGACGCCCTCGCGGAGCTTGAAGGTCCACACGCTGCCGTCGTCGTTCGGGCTCCACTCGGTGGCGAGCGCGGTCGCGCCGATCTCACCGTTGTCGCCGAGGCCGACGAGGTACTCGAAGCTCTGCGACAGCACCGCGTAGGTGCCGAGGTCGAGCATGTTGAGCGGGTCGAGACCCGAGTTGGCGTCACCGGTCTGGATACCGGCGATCAGGTCACCACCGGTGGAAGCGGAGCCGCCCCCGCCCCCGCCGCCGTCGGTGCTCGGCGCCGCGGTGCCATCCGAGCCCCCGCCGTCGTCGTCGCTGCCGCAGGCGGCGATGATGCTGCCCATGAACGGCACCGACAAGCCGATCATCGTGCCGCGCTTCACGAAATCGCGGCGCTTGATCTTGCCCTTTGCGTATGCCTCGATGAGGTCGACCTCGATGGGTCCACCTGCGGAACGACGTGCCCCGTCAAAACGCTTCCAATCCATTGTGCTCCCCCTTAGGAGTGTTGAAAGGCGACGCCTGTTTTGTCACAGTGCCGCCTGAACCATCCCCACGTCGAAGCAGTGAGACCGAACCCACAACGTGATTCCGCGCACTCCCCCGAAGTGGGTGTTCTCGAAGGTAACAGTGTTCCACGATGCGGAACAACCACTGCGCGTGGGGCACCGTCAGCGGAGAACACCCGAGCGGTTGAGCGCCTCGCTACGCAGCGGCTCGACGAGCATCGACGCCAGAATCAGCTCGAGCCCGAGAGTCGATGACAATCGGTAGACATCCCACTCGACACTGGCTTGCGCCCACTTCTCGAGCCGGTTCATGCGGGTCGTGAAGACGTGCCGTGCAAGTGCCTCGACATCGCAGTCGACCACGAACAACCCATCGGCCGCAGCCTTCGCGAAGTCGGCTTCGATGTACGCAACGACACGATCTCCGACCGCGCCCATGCCGTGGGCGCCCATCCCCGATTTGAGCGACGCGAAGATCGGCCGCCACACCTCAGGCTCGGCGGCGAAGTTCTCGTCGAGTGCGTCGAACAACGCTCGTGTCGTCTCGATCGGGCCGGCATCGGGCTGCGCATCGAGTTCGATCTCGAGCTGGTCGAGGCCCGCACTGACAAAGGCGACAAGCACGCCGCCCCGGTCACCGAACTGGTTGTAGAGCGTGGCCACGGCGACACCGGCGCGCTCCGCGAGCTTGCGCATCGTGAGCCCGTCGACGCCGGCTTCTGCGATCAGCGCGCCGGTCGCGTCGAGCACGTCGCGTCGCGTGCGCTCCTGCCGTCGCTCCCAGCCGTCACTCATGGTGGCGCGAGCATAGGATGTCGATTCGGCCCCGGTTTCACTTGACATCTGATTGGAACAGTGTTCCAATCGGTCGATGACCCGCCTCGGTTACCAGATCCCGAATTTCACCTACCCCGGCGTCGGCCCGGTCGAGCTTTTCGATGCCGTCGCCCGCCAGGCTCGCGAAGCCGACCAGTCCGGCTTCGACACCGTGCTGGTGATGGACCACTTCTACCAGTTGCCGATGATCGGCGACCCCGAGAACTACATGCTCGAGTGCTACACGCTGCTCTCCGCGCTTGCCCGCGAGACCTCGAACGTGAAGCTGTCTTCGCTCGTCACGGGCAACACCTACCGCAATCCAGCGGTCCTCGCGAAGACGGTCACCACACTCGACATCGTCTCCCAGGGACGGGCGGTGCTCGGCATCGGCGCGGGATGGTTCGAGCTCGAGCACGACGCCTTCGGGATCGAGTTCGGCAGCTTCACCGATCGGTTCGAGAAGCTCGAAGAGTCCTTGCAGATCGTCGGCGCGATGCTGCGTGGCGAAACGGCCAATCTCGACGGCAAGTGGTACACGGCGAAGGATGCGATGAACGAGCCGAATCCGGTCGGCAAGGTCCCCATCATGATCGGCGGCGGCGGCGAGAAGAAGACGCTGCGCATGGTCGCCCAATACGCCGACGAGTCGAACCTGATCTGCGGCGACGACGAGATCGCTCGCAAACTCGAGGCCCTCGACGCCCACTGCGAGGCGCTCGGCCGCGACCGGTCGGAGATCACCGTGTCGAAGCAGAAGAACTGCTGCATCGCTCCGACCCACGACGAGGCCCGCGCCGACATGCTCGGCTACCTCGACCGGCGCGGCTTCGACACCGCGTCGATGTCCGACGACGACCTCGCTGCCTGGCTCGGGCTCGTCACCTGGGGCGGCCCGGACGAGATCGGCGAACACTTCTCGTCGCTGCTGTCCGAGCACGACGGCCTCGACGGCTTCACGATCAACATGATCCCGAACGGTTTCATCGAAGGCCGCGTCGAACTCCTCGGCGCCACCCTCGCTCCCCTCTTCACCTGATCCTCTCCACGGGATCTGGTGGCGAGATCGTTCCCGCCGCTACGAGAGCTGCAGTTCCTCGTTCAGGTACTCGTCACGGCACTTGGCCCGCTGCAGTTTGCCGCTGCTCGTCTTCGGGAGCGTGCCCGGCTGGACGAGCATCACGTCCCGTGGCGGAAGGCCGCACACGTCGAGTGTCCGCTCGTGGATGTGCGCCCGCACGTCGGCGAGATCACCCGACGTCTCCGTCAAGCGCACCTCGGCGACCACGACAACCGACTCCTTCCCCTTGTACCCCTCGACACCGAGTGCGATGACGTTGCCGGCACGGACGCCGTCGAGCGGTCCGATCGCCCGCTCGATGTCCTCGGGGAACACGTTGCGACCACCGACGATGATCACGTCCTTGATGCGGCCGCACATCACCAGCTCACCGTCGAGCAGGTACGCCAGGTCACCGGTGCACAGCCACCCGTCGGCGAACAGGGCGGCGGTCGCATCGGGACGCTTGTAGTACCCGGGCGTGACCGACGTTCCCCGGAGCAGAAGCTCGCCCACGTGACGCTCGGGAACCTCTTCGTGGGTGTCGGGGTCCACCACCTTCATCTCGAGGCCCGGGACGGCCTTCCCGAGCAGCGGGAGGCGGCGCGCTCTCAACGCCAGATCGTCGGGATCGTCGATCTCGATCGGCTTGGCGACGCGTTGGGTCTCCAGCACCTGCCGATCGACTGTGTCGGTGACGAGCCCACGACCACGCTCGGGGAACGCTCCGGCGATCGCGACCTCGGCCATGCCGAACGCGGGGAAGACACCACCCGCGGTGAACCCGAACCGCTCGGCCTCCGCCACGAACGCCTCGACCGCCTTCGGATCGACGGGTTCGGCACCCGACAGTGCAAGCGTGAGCGACGACAGGTCGAGTTCGGACTTGCGCTTGAGCGCACGGGTGGCGAGCACCCACGAGAAGTTGGGACCTGCGGTCGCCGTACCACGATGGTCCGAGATCCAGTCCATCCAGTTGCCGGGATGCGCAAGGAAATCCTGCGGCGCCGCCTGGACGAGATCGACCCCCTTGGTCATCGGGAGCGCGAGGAACCCGACGAGACCCATGTCGTGATACAGGGGCAACCAGGAAACCATCACCTCACCGCGCCCGAGCACCGCCGCTTCACAGGCGGCGTCGAGGTTGGCCGACAACACCCGGTCCGGGATCATCACACCCTTCGGCTCGCTCGTCGACCCGCTCGTGTACTGGAGGATCACGAGTCGGTCGGGATCATGAGGCGGCAGTTCGAGTGCGTCACCGCTCGGCACGTTGGGCGAACCGGGCATCACCGACTTCATCGACTCGATCGGCGGATCGCCTGTAACCGCGGTGTAGAAATCGGCGAGCTGGTCGTCGATCAGCACCAGGTTGGCGTCACCATGGCGGATTCGCGCCCGAGTGGATTCGACGAACACTTCCAGCGATCCCATCCGCATCGGGAGCGGCAACACCATCGACGCGAGGCCGGCCAGCCAACATCCACGGACGATCGTGATCAGATCCCGACTGGTGGGCCCGAGGATCGCGACGTGGTCACCCGGCACCAACCCCTTGGCCTGCAGCGCCGCAGCAACCGATCGGGCCTCGTCGTGGATCTGATCCCAGCCGACGTGCACGGGCACCCCGTCCGGCATCACCGAGTGGCCGACGAATCGGACTCCGGTACCGGAGTCGGCGGCCGATTCGAGTCGTGCGATGGTCGAGTCGAACATGGCGTTCCACGTTAGCCGTGACGCCCGACGTGCCTCGGGGACCGGTCGACGACGCGGATCGTCGGCTCCAACGCTGTCATCGCCGGCGGCAGTGGCAGCGTCACCCGCTCCGCCGTCACTGGCTGCCGTCGAGGCGATCGGGCAGGTGGTGGGTGCGGCCACCGCGGACCTTCACCTCCGGCGGGTCGCAGGTCCAGCAGCCGTACTCGACGTGAATCCCCTGCACCGACATCTGGGTCCCGCGGGACTTCTCGAGGATCACCTGCGGCACGTGATAGAGGTCGTCACTGCCGCACTTCGGACACGTCGGGCGCGGGTCACGGTTCCAGCTGATGGTGCACGCGTCGCAGGTCAACTCGATTCGCCCGTCGTCGAGCGGTCGGCCGCTCAACGACTCGTCCGACTCGCATCGCGGGCAGATGATCTCCAATGCCACGATCGCCACACTACGGCTGTCACGATGACCCCATGCCTGCGTACCGCACCGTTGCCGACGCCCACCTCGGATCGAACGACTTCTGGTTGAAGTCGCTCGACGATCGCAACGAGGCGTTTGCTGCGATGCGCCACGAGACGAAACATGGCGATGGCATGTGCTTCCACGAGGAGATCTCGGTGATCGAAGGCGGGATCCGCGGCCCGGGCTTCTGGTCTGCGGTGACCTACGACGACATCAAGGAGGTCAACCGCAAGGCCGAGCTGTTCTCCTCGGCCTCGGGGATCACACTCGGCGAACAGCCGCCCGAGACGCTCGAGTTCTTCGGGTCGATGATCGTCATGGACAACCCTCGCCACGCGAAGTTCCGGATGCTCGTCCAGAAGGGTTTCACTCCCAAGACCGTCGCAGCGATCGAGGAGTCGGTGCGGATGCGGGCAAAGAAGCTCGTGGCTACCGCGAAACAGAAGAAGGCAGCCGGTGCGTCGATCGACTTCGTCGAGTCGTTTGCCGCTCCCCTGCCACTGCAGATCATCTGCGACATGTTGGGTGTCCCCGCCGAGGACGAGCAGCAGATCTTCGACTGGACGAACACCATCCTCGGCGCCGGCGATCCCGACTTCGCCATGGACCTCGACGGCTTGATCATGGGTGCCGCCGGGATGTTCGACTATGCCCAGGCGCTCGGCGAGAGCCGACTCTCGACACCCACCGACGACATCGCATCGATCCTGATGCATGCCGAGGTCGATGGTCAACGGCTGACGGCGGCAGAGTTCGGCTCGTTCTTCATCCTGCTCGCGGTGGCCGGCAACGAGACGACGCGCAACGCGATCTCGTGGGGGATGCACCAGCTCACCCACCACCCCGACCAACGGGAGTTGCTCCGCAACAACTTCGACGACATGGCGCTGACCGCCGCCGACGAGATCGTCCGGTGGGCGTCGCCGGTGATCCACATGCGGCGAACCGCAAATGAGGACGTCGAGATCGGCAACACGAAGATCGCCGCCGGCGAGAAAGTCGTGATGTGGTACTGGTCGGGCAATCGCGATGAGGACTACTACCCCGACGGGCACCGGTTCGACATCACCCGCCCGAACACGAAGGACATGGAGGGCTACGGCGCAGGCGGACCGCACTTCTGCCTCGGAGCGAACCTGGCCCGGCGTGAGATCCAGGTGATCTACGACGAGATCTTCCGAGAACTCCCCGACCTCGAGATCACCGGGGAACCCGACCGACTCGTCTCGGGCTTCATCAACGGCATCAAGCGGATGCCCTGCGACTTCAGCGTCTGAGGGTCACGAGCGGGCGCGCACGGCATCGGAGGCAGCCGGACGGCGCGGCGATCCCTAGGATTGGCGCCCGGTATGAGCGACGAGTCCAGCACCCCCACCAACGACACTCCTGCGCACCGCTACACGTCCGAGCTCGCCCAACAGATCGAGGTCGGCTGGCAAGACCGCTGGGAAGAAAACGGCGTGTTCGAGACACCGAACCCGGCGGGTCCACTCGCCGACCCCGACTTGGTCGCTGAGCGCGGCGAGAAGCTGTTCGTGCAGGACATGTTCCCGTATCCGTCGGGTGTCGGGCTGCATGTCGGCCATCCACTCGGGTACATCGGTACGGACGTGTTCTCGCGCTACAAGCGGATGACCGGTCACAACGTCCTCTACACGATGGGCTTCGACGCGTTCGGTCTACCCGCCGAGCAGTACGCCGTTCAGACGGGCACCCACCCCGCGGTCACGACAGACGCGAACATCGCGAACATGCGCCGACAGCTCCGCCGGCTGGGGCTGAGCCACGACATCCGACGGTCGATCTCGACCACCGATCCCGACTACTACCGCTGGACGCAGTGGATCTTCAGCCAGATCTTCAATGCCTGGTACGACCCCGAGCAGCAGAAGGCGCGACCGATCGACGACTTGATCGCCGAGTTCGAGGCCGGATCGCGCCTCACCGACGACGGTCGAGCCTGGCCGGAGCTCGATGCCGACGAACGCAACGCGGTGATCGACGGGCATCGCCTCGCGTACGTGAGCGAGGCACCGGTCAACTGGTGCCCCGGCCTCGGAACCGTCGTGGCCAACGAGGAGGTCACCGCCGAAGGCCGCTCCGACCGCGGCAACTTCCCCGTCTTCAAGCGCAACATGCGTCAGTGGATGATGCGGATCACGGCGTACGCCGACCGGCTGATCGACGACCTCGACACGCTCGACTGGACCGACGCGATCAAGGCGATGCAGCGCAACTGGATCGGACGCAGCCACGGCGCGAAGGTCGACTTCGCGTCCGATGCCGGTCCGATCACCGTGTTCACCACCCGGCCCGACACGCTCTTCGGCGCGTCGTTCATGGTGCTCTCCCCCGAGCACCCCTTCGTCGATCAGCTGGCCGATCCGGCCACGGCCGACGAGATCGCGGCCTACCGCGAACAGGCCGCCGGCAAGAAGGACTTCGAGCTCCAGGACGACACCCGCGAGAAGACCGGCGTGTTCACGGGTGCGTACGCGACCAACCCGATCAACGGTGAACAGCTGCCGATCTGGATCGCCGACTACGTCCTGATGGGCTACGGCACGGGCGCGATCATGGCCGTTCCGTGTGGCGACGAACGCGACTTCGAGTTCGCCCGCAAGTTCGGGCTGCCGATCAGCGCGATCCAACAACCGCCGGACAGCTGGTTCGAGGAGCACGGCATCGATCCGACCCTCGACACGTCGACGTGGCCAACGGCCTACGTCGGTGACGCGCCCTACGTCCAGTCGTCGGGCACCCCCGACGGCACGCAGCCACTCGACTTGAACGGCGTCGACAACAAAGCGGACGGCATCGCGATGACCAACGCCTGGCTCGAGGCCCACGAGGCCGGCGAGGCGACCATCAACTACAAACTGCGCGACTGGCTGTTCAGCCGGCAGCGCTACTGGGGCGAACCCTTCCCGATCGTGTACGACGACGACGGTCGTCCGCACGCGCTCCCCGACTCGATGCTCCCTGTCGAGCTGCCTGAGACCGACCAGTTCTCGCCGCGTACCTTCGACGCCGACGACGAGTTCTCGAATCCCGAGAGCCCGCTCGACCGGCTGCAGGACTGGGTGGACGTCGAGCTCGACCTGGGTGACGGCCGCGGCGTCCAGACCTATCGTCGCGACACGAACGTGATGCCGCAATGGGCCGGGTCGTGCTGGTACCAGCTCCGCTACATCGATCCGACGTACGACGCAGCGTTCGTCCACCCCGACAACGAGCACTACTGGATGGGTCCGCGAACCGACATCCGTCCCGATCATCCCGGTGGTATCGACCTCTACGTCGGCGGCGTCGAGCACGCCGTGCTCCACCTGCTGTACGCCCGCTTCTGGCACAAGGTGCTCTACGACCTGGGCCACGTCAGCTCGATCGAGCCGTATGCGCGTCTGTACAACCAGGGCTACATCCAGGCCGCCGCGTTCAAGGACGAGCGCGAGATCTACGTCGAGGCAGCCGAAGTCGAGGGCGACGACCAATCCGGCTTCACCTTCCACGGTGAGCCGGTCACGCGTGAGTGGGGCAAGATGGGTAAGAGCCTGAAGAACGCCGTCTCACCCGACGAGATGTACGAGCAGTACGGCGCCGACACGCTCCGGCTCTACGAGATGGCGATGGGCCCGCTCGATGCATCCCGCCCGTGGGCGACCCGCGACGTCGTCGGCCAGTACCGATTCCTCCAGCGGTTGTGGCGCAACATGGTCGACGAGGACACCGGAGAGTGCACCGTGGTCGACACACCAGCCGACGACGAGACCCGCCGGCTGCTCCACAAGACGATCGACACGGTCCGCACCGAGATGGACGCACTCCGCTTCAACACTGCGATCGCCAAGCTGATCGAGCTCAACAACCACGTCACGAAGCTCGATGCGATGCCCCGCGAGATCGCCGAACCGATGGTTGTCATGCTCGCTCCCCTCGTCCCGCACATCGCCGAAGAACTGTGGAGCAAGCTGGGGCGTTCCACGTCGACCAGCGGAACGATCGCCTACGTCGACTTTCCAACCGCCGACCCCGACCTGCTCGTCGACGACACCATCGAGGTTCCGATCCAGGTCAATGGCAAGGTGCGCAGTCGGGTGACGATCGCCGCTGATGCGAGCAAGGACGACCTCGAAACGGCGGCCCTCGCCGATTCCAAGATCGTTGCGGCGCTGGATGGCGGATCGCCGAAGAAGGTGATCGTCGTACCCGGCCGCATGGTCAACGTCGTCGTCTGACGGCGACGACACCCAGCGCACCCGCGGTTGCCTGCTCAGACGTCGTCATCGAAGGCCCAGCGCCAGTCGGCGTCGTCGTCCACTGTGACGTCGGGGTCCGAATCGGACTCGACGACCGCCGTGACCGCGCCGAACGCGGCCACCGCTGCCGCTGCTCCGAGTGCGACGACGCCGACCCCGCCCGTTCGGAGCGCGAACACCGATGCAACACCGACGCCGTCGCCGTCGAGCATCGACACGACCACAGCAACGACCTGCGCCGACGCCGCGCCAGCAGCCAGGGCGTTCGCCGCGACAGTGCGGACGGCCGCCGATGCGACGACGACCAGCGGCACGAGCAGCATGAACAGTGTTGCGACGACGAACGACGCCGACCACCGAGGGTCGTCTCGAAGGGAGGCGACGACGACGTTGGCGACCAAGACGAGTCCGACAGCGAACAGCGCTCGCGCCGACAGCAGGCTCGGACGCGACTCGACATCGAGAATTGGAGCGGGGTGATAGACGAACCAGCGGATCAGCATGATGACACCCAGCGCTGCGCATCCCAGCGCGACCGGTGTCCCCACATCGGTGAACGGCGACACCGCATCGAAGAAGAGCGCCCCGGCGAGCGATCCCAACAGTGCGATCGATGGAACCAGCACCCCGGACGCCACCGCAGCGAGCAAGCCGGATCGCCGGACCATCGCGACCACGGCCGCGGCCATGGCGAGGATCGGCAAACCCAGCACGTACACGCGGAGCGGTGCCTCGCCGGTTCGGAACAGCGGGTTCTGGACATCGACGAGCGGGAAGAACGACGACACGACGATCACGCCGGCGACGAGCAGCGACCAAATCGAATCGAGAACAGGCGCTGATCGGATCCATCGGGTTCCGGCAGGTGCCGCGGCACCTGCGATCAGAGCGTCCTCTGCCATCAATCGATATTGAAGCACGCTGAGACAGCGCTGCGAAGTCGCTTCGCCGAGGTGGCGCTGCACATGGTGCCGCGATCGGTCAGGCGTCGTCGCTGAACTCGGCCGCGGAGGCCTTGTCCCGGCGCCCGGGCGGGACACCGATGCGCGCCACTTCGTCTCCCTCGTCGACGTGCGCAGCCACCCGACGGGACGGGATCGATGGCCGCTCCGACGGGGGGCGGATCAGCGGTGGTCCGTCAGCCACGGGGACGTTCGGGTGCACGGTTGCACTGCTCGAGGTGGCGGGACGAGACGGTGCCGCCGAGCCCACCACACTCGGCCGGCGTGGTGTGACGGACTGATGCTCGTCGGCCGCTACTGGGGCCGACGGCTTGGTTGTGTCCGCCGGCCGGTCATCCTTGCCGGCGTAGGTGTCCACGTACTGCTGGCCGGACAGCTGTGCGATCTCGAACATCACGGCATCGGTGAACCGGCGCAAGGTCCGCGGATCGTCGGGGTCGCCGTACTCGTGGGCCCACATCGGGGCGCCGAATCGCACCACGACCCGTTTGCGCGGCTTCATCAGGACCGTGTCGGGTGGCTGCACGTCCACGGTTCCCTCGTGACCGGTCGGGATGATCGGGGCATTGCAGCGCAGCGCGAGTCGGGCGGCACCGGTGCGTCCTTTGTGCAGGTTGCCGCTCCGCGACCGCGTGCCCTCGGGGTAGATCATGAACAGGCGTCCCTGCTCGAGTACGTCAGCCGCGGCGTCGAGCGCAGCCTGAGCAGCGTCGCCCCCCGAACGATCGACCGGGATCATCCCCATCGCCGGAAAGAGATGTTTGGTCTTCCAACTGTCCATGTATTCGCCCTTGCCGATCGCCCACACCCGACGTGGCAGTGCAGCGGGCACGAAGACGGAGTCGCAGAACGACAGGTGGTTCGGCGTGATGACGGCCGGACCTTCGGTGGGCACGTGCTCGCGCCCTTCGATCACGAAGTCCCACAATCGTGGGGTCGCTGCACGGATCGCTCCGAACAGGTACTTGCTCAAACGGTCCGCTCCAGGAAGGTCTGGGGCCGGCTCGAACGTGAAGTCGCCCGGCGCGCCCATCAGCGCAGCGCCCGCCGGATGGCTTTGCCATTCGGTGCGATCGGCAGTTCGTCGAGGAAGTGGTACTCGGTGGGTCGTTTGTATCGACTGAGCTGCTCGTCGCAATGGCGCTCCAGCTCCTCACGAGTCGCGGTCCCCGCGATGTGGGCGACGACGGTCTCGCCCGTTGCCTCGTCGGGACTCCCGGTCACGATTGCCCCGCTGACGCCGGGGTGCTGCATCAGGATGCTCTCGACCTCCGCCGGGTACACGTTGAACCCCGACACGATGACGATGTCCTTGATCCGGTCGACGAGGTAGAGGTAGCCGTCGTCGTCGAAGATGCCGACGTCACCGGTCCACAGCCAGCCGTCTTCTGACAGGACCGAGTCGGTCGTTTCCTGATCGTCGAGGTAGCCCACGAACACGCCTGGGCTACGGACCACGATCTCGCCTTCGTCGCCGACATCGACCGGCGTGCCCGATTCGTCGACCAGTGCGACGTCGACGCCCGGCAGCACGCGTCCGACCGACGTGGGGCGCACGGGCACACCACGGCCGAGAGTCACAACGGGTGAGGTCTCGGTCAGCCCGTATCCCTGTGCGATCTCGACGCCGAAGCGCGCCTTCACACCCTCGAACAGTCCGAGCGGAAGTGCCGCAGCGCCCGATGCGGCGAACTCGACGCTCGCCATCGAGTCGTCCGGCGCATCGGCATCGAGCCATCGCTGCCACATCGGCGGTGCGCCGGTGAGCATCGTGACACCGTGCTCGCGCACCAGGCGGAGGCTCTCCTCTGCGTCGAAGCGCTGCTGGAGCACGATTGCTGCTCCGGCCTCGAGCGATGCGAGGAGCACGACGTTGAGGCCGAAGATGTGGGTGAACGGGAGGATGCCGAGCGTGACGTTGTCAGGTGTCAGCGGCGGTTCGATGCGGTGCAGCGCCTCGTGGATCCAACTCAGGTTGTGATGGCTGAGCACCGCAACCTTCGCTGCGCCCGAGACACCACTCGTCGCCATGTAAAAAGCCGGTGCGTCGTCGGGACGGTCCACGATCACCGGCGTCGCAGGTGCCTCGCCCGAGACATGGGCCGCGGCGGCGTTCGCTGCCATCTCGATGAGGTCGACGGTCGCCGTGCCCACGGCGGGGTCGCCGAGATGGAGACGTCCGGCATGACCGACGAGCAACATCGATGGGTCGGCGACGGCCAACTTCCGTGCGAGCTCACTGGTCGGGCTCCCGGGGTTGAGCGGCATCACGATGCCGCCGAGACCGAGAACGGCGAGGGTTGAGACCACGAACGCGACGTCGTTGCCGGTCGCCAATGCAACGGTCGAGTCGACGCCGACACCGCGGGCCTCGAGGTCGACCTGCATCGCAGCAACCCGCCCCCGCAGTGTCCCGAAATCGACCCGATCGTCGCCATCGATCAGCGCGATCCGATTGTCGACGTGACCACTGATCACCCCTGCAAGATTCATGTGTCCCCTCGATTCCGCCAGGTCGCCCCTCGACCCGATCACACCAGTATGACACGGTGCTGTGCCGAGCCTCCAGGAGCCTGGGTACCATGCGATTTCCGGTCATCGAAGGAGCACACGTGACAACAGCAGCCATCTTCGATCTCGATCGCACGCTGATCACCGCGTCGACGACCCCGATCTTCATGCGCAATCTGGCCGAGGCCGGCATCTCCACCGATTCGTCGGTGCCATTTGTCGATCCGATCGTCGGCGCAGCCAGCAGGGCGTTGAAGACCGTGTTCGACGTGGTCGGCGAGTCGCGTCTGCTGATGCAACCGGCGAAGCTTGCGGTGCGGGCTGCGGCGGGCTGGTCGGTCGCCGACGTCGAGACAGCGTCTCGAGCGGCCGCCGAGGAGATTGCGGAGTCGATCCTGCCGTTCGCGAAGTCACTCATCGCCGACCACCGCGAAGCCGGTGACCTCTTGGTGCTCGCCTCGACGTCCCCGCTTGCCTTCACCGAACCGCTTGCACGCCGGCTCGGCTTCGACGGCGTGATCGGCACCGCGTGGAAACACGACGGCGACGCCTACACGGGTGAGCTCGACGGCGTGTTCGTGTGGGGGCCCGACAAGGCGCACGCCGTCGAGGAGTGGGCCCTCGAACACGGTGTCCGCCTCGACCGCAGCACGGCGTACAGCGACAGCTACTACGACGCGCCGCTGCTCGACCTCGTCGGTCATCCGGTGGCCGTGAATCCCGACGTCAGGCTCGCCGCGGTGGCGACCATCAAGGGATGGCCGATCCGGCATCTCGACAAGAGCGAAGGTGTGATCAAGGTCGGTGGCCGTGAGATCCAGGAGTGGTCCCGCCCACTGATGCGCCCCGAACTGGTCGCACCGTACGCCGACATCGTGTTCATCGACGACGACAAGATCCCCTCCGAGGGTCCGGCCTTGGTGGTCTTCAATCACCGCTCGTACTTCGACCCGACGGTGATGGGGCTGTTGCTCGCGAGGGCTGGTCGGAACATCCGCGGGCTCGGCAAGAAGGAGGTCTTCGACGTGCCGGTCGTCGGTCGTCTGCTGCAGGGCCTCGGCGGGGTGCGCGTCGAGCGGGCATCGGGTTCGAACGAACCGCTGGTCGCCGCCGCCCGTGCGCTCGAGGGCGGCGAACTCGTGATGCTCGCTCCTGAGGGGACCATCCCCCGGGGTCCGGCGTTCTTCGAGCCCGAACTGAAGGGCCGTTGGGGTGCTGCCAAGCTCGCAGCCGAGACCCGCGTCCCGGTGATCCCGGTCGGCCTGTGGGGCACCGAGCACGTGTGGCCGCGCAGCCAGCGGCTCCCGAACCTGAATCCGCTGACACGGCCGGTGGTGACCGCTGTTGTGGGCGATCCGGTCGAACTGAAATATCGGAGCCCCGGCGCCGACACGAAACGGATCATGGCCGCCATCTCGGCACTGCTCCCCGACGAGGCCCGCACACGGCGCACGCCGACCGACGAAGAGTTGATGCGCACCTTCCCATCCGGATACTCGGGCGATCCTCGCGCTGAGGCCACCCGGCGTCCGGGCACAGACACCTGAGCACGGCGCAGTCGAGCAACGTGCATCACCACCATCACCACGACGACCGCTGACGGAGACATCATGGCCGGACAACGCATCAACGAATCCGCAGCGCGGATGAGCGAACACGAAGCGCTCATGTGGAACATCGAGAAGGACCCGTGGCTGAATCCGAGCGGCGCGTCAGTCGTCCTGCTCGACCGGCCACTCGACATGGAGCGGTTCCGACAGACCCTGCGCGTCGGCATTGCCCGCACGCCACGCCTCTACCAGCGAGTGGTCCCCGGATTCGCGCGGTTGTCGACACCGGCGTGGGTTCCCGACGCCGAGTTCGATCTCGACGCTCACGTGCGCGAGATCATGCTGCCGGCACCTGGCTCGATGCGCCAACTACTGGATCTCGCGGCTCAGCTCTACGCCGAGCCGCTCGACCGGACGCGGCCGTTGTGGCGCTTCGTCGTGATCGGCGGCCTCGAAGGCGGCCGGGCCGCGATCTGGACGATCATCCACCATTCGGTCTCCGACGGGATCGGTCAGCTCCGCATGGCCGAGCTGTACCAACAGATCAGCCGCGACGACCCGCCCCCCGCCGACGTGGATCTCGACGCGGTGATCGCCGAGGCGGTGGCCTCCGTCGACGCCAAGGAAGTCGGCGGTGATCTTGCAACGAATGCGGTGTCGAGCATCCGCGCCTCGGCAACTCACCTGGCGCGCCGCCAGTTCGGGATCGGTCGACGCATGCTGGGCGAGGTGGCCATGTGGCCGGCCGACCCGAGCCGGATCGGTGACACCGTCGGCACGGCGGTCGACACGGTTCGCAGTGCAGCAACACAGCTCCGGCCGAGCGACGAGGAGGCATCGTCAGGTTCTCCCCTCTGGTCCGGTCGGTCCCGGCACCGCCACTTCGAATGGGTCCGGCTGCACGTCGACGACCTCAAGCGAATCGGCCGACTGGGTGGCGGCACCGTCAACGACGCCTTCCTTGCAGGGCTCGCCGAAGCAGGGCACCGCTACCACCTCGAACGAGGGATCCACCTCACGACGCTGAATTCGAGCTTCGTCCTGAGCACCCGCACGGACCGCAAGGCTGGCGGCAACGCGTTCACGCCCGTTCCGGTCAAGCTCCCGGCGGGCCCGATGGCACCGGCATCGCGAGTCGCTGCCGTCGTCGACGCGGTCGAGGCGGCGAAGGACGAGGCGCAACGAACCGGTGGCATGACCGGGCTCTCAGGCGTCGCCAACCTGCTGCCGACCTCCGTGGTCACCTCCACGGCCCGCGCGGCAGCCAGTCGAATCGACTTCGCCACCTCGAATCTCCGCGGTGCTCCGTTCCCGATCTACGTGTCGGGGTCGGAGGTGCTCGCAACGATCCCGATGGGACCTGTCGCCGGAACCGGGGCGAACATCACCGCGCTCTCGATGAACGGCGAGTTCGACATCGGGATCTTCGCCGACCCCGCTGCGATCACCGACCCGGAGTCGTTCCGCCTCGACATCGAGGCCTCGTTCGCCGATCTGCTGGCCGCCTGCGACTGAATCGACCGCTACGGCTGGCTCGGTACCGCGTTCGGCGACTCCGATCCGCCGGCGACGGTCACAACACTGTCGACCGTCGTCTCGGCGATCGCCGCCAGCGCCTCGCGCGTCAAGAACGCCTGATGTGCGGTGATCAGCACGTTGGGGAACGTGAGTAGTCGAGCGAAGACGTCGTCGTCGATGATCTCGTCGCTGCGATCCTCGAAGAAGAGGTCCCCCTCCTCCTCGTAGACGTCGAGGGCGAGCGACCCGATTTGACCCGACTTCAATCCGGTCAACACGGCTGCCGTGTCGACCAGCGCGCCGCGTCCGGTGTTCACGAGCATCACCCCATGGCGCATTCGCTCGACGGCATCGGCATCGATCAGGTGGCGGGTTGCGTCGGTCAACGGGCAATTGAGCGTGACGATATGGGCTCGGGAGAGCGCCTCATCGAGGTCGACATAGCGGACACCGAGCTCGAGCAGATGATCATCACGGTACGGGTCGACCGCGATCACGTCGCAACGGAGGTGCCACAGCAGCCGCGCCACGATCACGCCGATCTTGCCCGTCCCGATCACCGCGGCCGTCTTGCCCGCCATGTCGAACCCGACCAGACCGTCGAGCGCGAAGTTGCCGTCGCGAACCCGGTTGTGGGCACGATGGATGTGCCGATTGAGAGCGAGCATCAGCGCGATCGTGTGCTCGGCGACCGCGTTCGGCGAATACGACGGAACCCGCACGACCGTGATGCCGAGCCGGTGGGCGGCTGCGACGTCGACGTTGTTGAAGCCGGCACAGCGCAGGGCCACGATCCAAGTGCCGCCGTCCGCGAGGGCATGCAGCACCGGTTCGGAGAGGTCGTCGTTGACGAACGCACAGACCGCTGTCGCGCGAGCCGCCAGGCTCACGGTGTGGATGTCAAGTCGGGCCTCGAGGAACTCGAGGTCGAGGTCCCGGCCCTCCGCTGCCGCCCCGAAGCCACGGCGATCGTAGGGCTTGGCGGAGAACATCACGAGGCGAGTCATCAGGCGATGCTGTCCCATCTTCCACGCCCGCTGCAACCGCTCCCCCGCTTCCGGGCGGCAACTGGGACGTTCGGCACTTGCGATCGTTCTCCGGACCGACTCTGATAGGACCATGACCAACGAATTCGGCATGGACGTTCTGACCGACGATGAATGCTGGGAATTGCTGCGGAATGCTGCTGTCGGTCGCCTGGCCGTCGACGTCGGTGGCCGTCCCGACATCTACCCCATCAACTTCGTCATCGACGAGGGAGCCATCGTGTTCCGCACCGGGGCGGGCACCAAACTTGCCGCCGCGGCGCTGATGCATCACGTCGCGTTCGAGATCGACGGGTATCACCCGAGCGACCGGACCGCCTGGAGTGTCGTCATCAAGGGCTGGGCGGACCAGGTGGAGCGAATGGACGAGGTGTTCGATGCTGAAGAGCTCCCCCTGTTCCCGTGGGCAGCGCACCCGAAGCCCAACTACGTCAAGATCACCCCGCACGAGGTCACCGGCCGCCGGTTCCACATCGTCGATGACGCGGTCCCCGATTCGTCGATCGGCTGGGATCCGGTCGAAGCGACGGCCGATGCGGCGGCCCCCGAACCGGGGGCCGAGTACCACAAGGGTGAGCCCTACATGCGGCCCGGCTGAGCAGCTCGGCGGTCTCAGCTCGGCACGACGGCGACGGGGCACGGGCACTCGTGGAGCATCCACGTCGTGACCGAGCCCAGTACAGCCCGGCCGACACCTCCGAGACCACGAGGGCCGAGCACGACGAGATCGGCGTCCGACATCGCGTCGGCAAGCGCCTGCCGCGGCCCATGCAACACCACCGTGCGATCGGCGCACCCTTCCGGGTCTGCCTCGTCGGCGGCGGCACGGATCCGCTGCTCGGCCGACTCGACGTACTCGGGGTGACGTTCGACGACCAGTTCGGGCTTGAGCCACGGAATCACGTCGATCGCCATCAGCGCCGACACGGTCGCCGATGGCGGCGCGACCTTGATCGCCCAGCGCAATGCGGCCTGCGCGTGCTCGCTGCCGTCGAACCCGACCACGATCTTGCGGCACGGGCGCCGCTCCCACGTCTCCGGCACGATCACGACCGGGCCCGCAGCGTGCGTTGCGAGGTCACGGCTCACCGAGCCCAGCACCCGATGGCGAATCTCGCTGATCCCGCGGCGTCCCACCACGACAAAGCGATCGGGACCGGTGAGTTCGAGCAGCGCGTCCGACGGGTGACCTTCGACGACGAGGAGGTCCTCGACGACATCACCGGCACCGACCAACTCGATCGTTTCCGAAGCTGCGACTTCAGCCGTCGCCTGGAGGCCCATCCGATCGACGTCGGCGGAGCGACGTCCCGCAAGCGCGAAGATCGGGAGTGGGACGTGCCACGCGCAGACCGGGACCACCTCGGCGCCCGTGTCCCCGGCCATCGTGACGGCCCAGCGCAGCGCCGCCGCCGCGTCGTGGGAGCCGTCGACCCCCACCATCCACCTGATCTCTGGAGCCGAGTCGGTGGCGCCGGGCAGCGGGGCGGGGAGGTCCGTTGCGTCGTTCATGCTGGCAACCTACTGATGGTCACGGACGGCTGGACACCGTCGAAGGTCCTGTTTCCAGCGGTCGACCCGCCGGCGGCAGCACAGCGAGTCCATGACTTTCGGCCCTACACGATGTGACCGTTGTGACGTCAACTAGCAGCATGAACGACGTGAACTCGTCTCCGAGCCCGGCCCGGAGCGTGCTGGCAGAGCACGCGAACCGCGTCTGG
>Ga0316197_10000372_pt1 | contig 31664 bp, 27 predicted proteins | sample OudBiesiAoxic_MG_FD_204939 | JGI IMG/M metagenome (GOLD analysis project Ga0316197, IMG submission 204939) | Coastal sediment microbial communities from Oude Bieten Haven, Netherlands - site A oxic | ecosystem: Environmental > Aquatic > Marine > Coastal > Sediment | place: Netherlands... | reverse complement strand
CAGGCCGCACTGGTCGAACCGCAGGAAAACGGTGACATGCTCGTGATGAGCTCGACCCAACACCCTACCGAGATACAACATAAAGTCGCCGAAGCACTGGGCCAGGCCATGCATGCCGTCCGGGTAGAGACACGTCGCATGGGCGGCGGGTTCGGTGGCAAGGAAAGTCAGGGCAATGCCCTTGCGGTCGCTTGCGCAATCGCCGCCATGCGCACCGGGAAATCCTGCAAGATGCGTTACGACCGCGATGACGACATGGTCATAACGGGTAAACGGCACGATTTTCGCATTCAATACAAAGTCGGTTGCGACGCAAACGGCCGAATTCTCGGCATTGATTTCACGCATCTTGTCAGATGTGGCTGGGCACAGGATCTCTCTCTTCCTGTTGCTGATCGCGCGATGCTGCACGCAGACAATGCCTATTTTTTACCGGCGGTGCGCATCACCAGTCACCGCCTGAAAACCAACACCCAAAGTGCCACCGCATTTCGAGGGTTCGGCGGGCCGCAGGGCATGCTGGGCATAGAACGCGTGATGGACCACATCGCAACCGCGTTAGGCCTCGATGCGCTGCAGGTCCGGCAAAACAACTACTATTCCGAAGGCGGGCAGACACCTGCATTACCGCGCCGGGATGAAACACCCTATGGCCAAACGGTTGACGACTTTTGCCTGCATGCGATGACAGCGCAACTACTTAAAACCAGCGATTTCAAAAACCGCCAGGAAAACATAGCCGCCTGGAACGCCCGAAACGAGGTCCTGAAAAAAGGGCTGGCGTTGACGCCTGTGAAATTCGGCATTTCGTTCACTCTGACGCATCTCAATCAGGCGGGTGCCTTGGTCCATGTCTATCAAGACGGCTCGGTTCACCTAAATCATGGCGGCACCGAGATGGGGCAAGGGTTGTTTCAGAAAGTGGCGCAAGTGGCCGCCGCCCGCTTTGGGATCGATGTGGAACACATCCGAATTACCGCCACGGACACCGGCAAAGTCCCGAACACCTCGGCAACGGCGGCATCTTCGGGCAGCGATCTGAACGGCATGGCGGTGCAAGCCGCCTGCGATACAATCCGAGAAAGGCTGGCTGATCATCTGGCCCAAGAGCATCAATGCGACGCAAGCGACGTCCTGTTCCAAGACGGCCAAGTCTTGGTCTCGGGGCAGACATATACTTTTGCAGAGGTTGCTCAAAAAGCATATCTGGCGCGCATCAGCCTGTCCGCCACCGGTTTTTACAAAACCCCCAAGGTTGAATGGGACCGGATCAAAGGTGCGGGGCGGCCGTTCTTCTATTTCGCCTACGGGCTCGCGGCTACCGAAGTTGTGGTCGATGGGCTGACGGGGGAAAACCGCATTTTGCGCGTCGACATTCTACATGATGCCGGGGCCTCCCTGAACCCGAGCCTTGATATCGGCCAGATCGAAGGCGGCTATGTTCAGGGCGCGGGATGGCTCACCACTGAAGAGCTGGTCTGGGACGAAGCAGGCCGGTTGCGCACCCATGCGCCCTCTACCTACAAGATACCCGCATGCCCTGACCGGCCGGATGTTTTCAATGTCGCCTTGTGGGACGCGCCGAACCGCGAAGAAACCGTTTACAGGTCAAAGGCGGTAGGAGAGCCGCCACTGATGCTGGGCATTTCAGCGTTTTCTGCCCTGTCTGATGCCGTTCAGGCCTTTGGGCCCGAGTATGCTGATTTGCAAACACCAGCTACTGCCGAAGCGGCTTTTCACGCAATTGCGCGTGCAAAAGGCGAGGCAAAGCACTGATGTCTTTTGACCGTACCGGACTGATTGAAGCCTGTACCGCACACGGGCGCGTGGCGCGCGTTGTGGTGGCACAGGTACGCGGGTCGACACCGCGTGAAGTCGGCGCATCCATGCTGGTCTGGCACGACGGATTTTCTGGCACCATCGGCGGCGGCACTCTGGAATATAGCGCAAGCGCCACAGCCCGTGACGCTCTTGCCGTTTTGGGGCAGCGTTTGACACGCCATGCGTTAGGCCCCGATCTGGGGCAATGCTGCGGCGGATCGGTTGATCTGTTTACCGAAGTATTCGATCTCGAAACTGCCCAAGCCCTACCCGAAGACATCATTTGCAGAGGTCAGGGCCAGATGCCTCTTGCGGTTGCCCGCATACAAGCAGGTGCCGAAAAAGACGACGTTTTTCCACCGCCGCGGCTGATTAGCGGGTGGATGGTGGAACCTGTTGCCCGCGCCAAGCGACCTGTGTGGATCTGGGGCGCCGGCCATGTCGGGCGCGCCCTTGTCGACGTCTTGGCACCGCTGCCAGAGATGGATTTGACGTGGGTCGATACAGATACGGCGCGCTTTCCCAGGACAGTGCCTACGCATGTGAATCCGATTGCGGCAGCACAGCCTGAAAAGCTCGTGCCTTATGCGCCCCTGCACGCAGAACATTTGATCGTCACCTACTCTCATGATCTGGATCTGGAGCTGTGCCATCAACTGTTAACACATGGCTTTAGCTTTGCGGGATTGATCGGCTCTGCAACGAAATGGGCACGGTTCAAATCCCGTTTGGGCGCTTTGGGACACAGCCACGATACAGTCCTTCGCATCACATGCCCGATTGGTGATCCGCTTTTGGGCAAAGAGCCCCACAGGATTGCCATTGGTGTCGCGCACGACCTCATAGCCACACCCCGAGCGGCGCAAAAACTGGAAGGAACGGCATGACAGCTTTGCTAAGTTTAAAGGGGCTGACCAAAGCCTATCCGGGCGTTGTCGCGAACGATGACGTGTCTTTGACTATCGGCGAAGGCGAGGTGCATGCGCTTCTGGGCGAAAATGGCGCTGGCAAATCGACCTTGGTCAAAATGATCTACGGTCTTGTAAAACCAGACAGCGGCGAGATGATGTTGCACGGCGCGCCCTTTACGCCGCCAGAACCGCGCGCGGCGCGCGCTGCCGGTGTCGGGATGGTTTTCCAGCACTTTTCCCTTTTTGACGCCCTCAGCGTAGCCGAGAATATCGCGTTGGGAATGGAAGATGCGCCAAAAATGGGCGCTCTGTCACAGCGGATCAGAGACGTGTCCGACACATATGGCTTGCCTTTGTCACCCGATCGCATCGTCGGCGACCTTTCTGCCGGCGAACGCCAGCGCGTTGAAATCATTCGCTGTTTGCTGCAGGCACCACGGCTTTTGATCATGGACGAACCGACATCCGTCCTTACTCCACAAGAGGTCGATATCCTGTTTGAAACGCTGCGCAAGCTACGCGATGAGGGCACTTCGATCTTGTATATCTCACATAAGCTCGAAGAGATCAGAACGCTGTGTGATGCAGCAACAATCCTGCGGTTGGGCAAAGTCGTTGGTGACTGTATTCCCCGCGACACGACTGCGCGCGATATGGCAGAGATGATGGTCGGCAAAGTACTGACTACGCCGAAACGCTCGGGCGTCACGCTAGGTGAAACGGTGTTGGAGCTGAAAAACCTGTCGCTCCCCTCTCCTTCGGCGTTCGGCATGCCGTTGCGCGATATTTCGTTTACGCTGCAGAAAGGCGAAGTCCTTGGCATCGGGGGCGTGGCCGGAAATGGTCAGGACGAGCTTTTGGCGGCCTTGTCCGGTGAAATGCGCAGTCCGCCGGGCATGTTGCATTTTCAAGGAACCGACATCGGCAAATCCGGTCCCGTAGAGCGACGGCGCATCGGTCTGCTTGCCGCGCCCGAAGAACGGTTGGGTCATGCTGCGGCACCTGATATGTCGTTGACCGAAAACGCGATGCTAACGGGTGCCGTACGCGAAGGTCTGGAGAAGAACGGTTTTCTGGACTGGCCCTCTGCGCGCACTTTCGCGGAAAACATTATCGAAGCATTTGACGTTCGCACACCGGGACCTGCCAATGCTGCACGGTCTTTGTCCGGTGGCAATCTGCAGAAATTCGTGATCGGGCGGGAGGTATTGCAACGGCCAGAGGTATTGGTTGTCAACCAACCGACGTGGGGCGTCGATGCATCCGCAGCGGCCGCGATACGACAAGCACTGCTTGATCTGGCACAAGCCGGGGCCGCCGTGGTGGTCATCAGTCAGGATCTGGATGAGTTGATGGAAATTTCGGACCGTTTTGCTGCGTTGAATGAGGGACGGCTCTCCGACCCCCGCGACACAGATGGTTTAACGGTTGAACAGATTGGTTTGATGATGGGCGGGGCGCACGGGATGGAGGTTGCTCATGTTTGATTTAGTGCCTCCGGCGGCGGTATTTTTATCCATTTGGATATATGAGGTGTGCAGATGATCAGGTTTGAAAAACGGCCCCAACCCAGCAAGGCTTTTGCCTACGCCACGCCCCTTTTAGCGGTCTTGGCGACCTTCTTTTTTGGCGGGTTATTGTTTGCAGCTCTCGGCAAGGATCCGGTTCAATCAATCGTGACAATTTTCTGGCAACCGTTGTTTGGCGAGTTTGCGTTTTTCTACCGTCCGCAACTGCTGATTAAAGGCGCACCCTTGGTCTTGATCGCCATCGGCCTCAGTTTGGGCTTCAGGGCCGGCATCTGGAATATCGGCGCCGAGGGGCAATATATCATGGGCGCCCTTTTTGGGGCTGGCGTCGGTCTGGCGTTTTACCCCGCCGAAAGCTTTCTGATCTTCCCGTTGATGGTTGTTGCAGGAGCTCTGGGGGGAATGCTTTGGGCGATGATCCCTGCCCTTTTAAAGGTTAAATTCGGCACCAACGAAATTCTTGTGTCATTGATGCTGGTCTACGTCGCAGAGCAGTTTCTGGCATCCATGTCACTGGGATTATTGAAAAACCCTGAGGGTTTCGGTTTTCCGGGAAGTCGTAACCTGCAACAATATCCATCGGCACATAACGCCGAAATCATAGCCGGATCAGGCATGCACTGGGGCGTTGTGGCAGCCATGATCGCAGTCATTTTCGCCTATGTTTTGTTTGCACGCCATAAACTGGGGTTTGCCATTCGCGTGACGGGTGAAGCGCCACGCGCCGCGCGCTTTTCCGGCGTCAATCCCGGGCGACTTGTGGTTTTCTGTTTGGGAGCTTCGGGGATGCTGGCCGGACTTGCAGGGCTTTTCGAAGTGTCCGGCCCTGCAGGGCAGGTGACCATCGACTTCAACGTAGGCTATGGGTTCACCGCGATCATCGTGGCCTTTCTGGGCAGGCTCAATCCAATTGGCATCGTTCTGGCAGGGCTTTTGATGGCGCTGACGTACATCGGCGGCGATATCGCTCAGAGCCAGTTGCAACTGCCCGCAGCCGCCATTCAGGTCTTTCAGGGAATGCTACTTTTTTTCCTACTCGCCTTTGATCTTTTCACCAACTACCGTCTGCGCTTTGGCCGCACAGAGGTAGCCTGATGAACACCCTGCTCACCGCACCGGGAGACACCTGATGGACCTTTCTTCAATTAACCCGATTTTGCTGGTTGCCGCCTTGATGAGTGCCGCAACCCCTATCCTTCTCGCAGCCACGGGCGAACTTGTTGCTGAACGTGCGGGCGTCCTGAACCTCGGGGTTGAGGGGATGATGATTATCGGTGCCATCTGTGGCTTTGCGATTGCGGTAGAAACGGGATCACCCACCGTGGGATTTATCGCAGCCGCCATCGGAGGGGCGCTGCTCAGTCTGCTGTTTGCTTTTCTAACGCAAGTGACGCTGGCCAATCAGGTGGCGTCGGGTCTGGCACTTACGTTGTTCGGGCTTGGATTATCGGCACTGCTAGGCCAAGGCTATGTCGGGATCAAACCGCCACGTATGCCAGACATCAACTTCGGACCTTTGGCAGATATCCCTGTTGTCGGCCCGATCCTGTTTTCGCACGATCCGATATTGTATTTTGGCATAGTACTGGTGGCCTGCGTCTGGGCTGTCCTTAAGTTCACACGCCTCGGTCTGGTTTTGCGCGCGGTTGGCGAAAACCACGAGGCGGCACATGCCTTGGGCTACAAGGTCGTACGCATCCGGACGCTGGCCATTATGTTCGGCGGGGCCTGCGCGGGCATGGGTGGTGCCTACATCAGCCTCATCCGAGTCCCCCAATGGACCGAAGGCATGACGGCGGGTGTCGGATGGATAGCGCTCGCCCTGGTTGTCTTTGCATCATGGAAGCCGTGGCGCGTGCTTTTAGGTGCCTATCTTTTTGGCGGAATCACCCAATTACAGTTGAATTTGCAGGGCGCTGGCGTTGCCATTCCTGTCGAATATCTGGCAATGTCGCCCTACGTTATTACGATCATCGTGCTTGTTATCCTGTCTGCGGATAAAAGTGCTGCACCCGGCTCTTTGGGCCGGACATTCCACGCCTCTAGCTAGAGGCATTTCAGCGCTCCGGCACAGGGGCGAATTAACCATGGGGAAGACCTGAACATGAAACTCACCACCCTTTTTACAAGCGCCGCGATGGTGCTTGGCCTCGCAACCGGCGCGATGGCCGACGGGCATGAAAAGACAAAAGTCGGCTTTGTCTACGTAGGCCCCGTCGGCGACGGCGGCTGGACGTTTACACACGATCAAGGCCGCCTTGCCGTCGAAGAAGAATTCGGCGACGCTGTTGAAACCGTCTATGTTGAGAACGTAGCCGAAGGGCCTGACGCCGAACGTGTCATGACACAGATGGCACTTGACGGTGCCGATCTGATTTTCACCACATCATTCGGCTACATGGACCCGACCAACAACGTTGCCGCAAAATTCCCCGACGTGAAGTTCGAGCATGCAACAGGCTATAAGCGCCTGCACCCCAATGTCTCAACCTACTCTGCACGTTTCTATGAAGGTCGCGCCGTTCAAGGCCACATCGCGGGCAGCATAACGGAAAGCAACACCATCGGCTACATTGCTTCTTTCCCGATCCCCGAAGTTATCCGTGGCATTAACTCTGCGTACATCCATGCGAAAAAAGCGAACCCCGATGTCGAATTCAAGGTCATCTGGGTCTACACATGGTTTGACCCTGCAAAAGAAGCAGATGCGGCCACAGCACTGATCGAACAGGGCGCGGACGTGATCCTCCAGCACACTGATTCAACAGCACCGCATGCAGCCGCACAGGAAGCCGGCAACGTGGCGGCTTTTGGGCAGGCATCTGACATGAGCGCCTATGCGCCCTACCCACGGGTGAGCGCGATCCTCGATCTCTGGGGTCCTTACTACGTCGAGCGGACGCGCGCCGCGATGGACGGCACTTGGGAAAGCGTCGACACATGGAACGGTATCGGTGACGGCATGGTCGGCATCGGTGAGATCACGGATGCGGTACCTGCAGAGGTTAAAGCCGAAGCGCTGGCCCTCAAAGCTGCATTGGCAGACGGATCCTATCACGCATTCACCGGCCCGATTAACAAGCAGGACGGCTCGGCATGGCTTGCCGAAGGTGAGACCGCCGACGACGGCACACTGGCGGGCATGAACTTCTACGTTGAAGGCGTGGTTGGCGAAATCCCGCAGTAAACGATAGACCGCTTTACAAATCAAAGCCCCGGCCTTGCGGTCGGGGCTTTTTCGTTTGGGATGAGCTTTAAGTGACCAATCACGGAGGCCTGCTCGTTTTATCGGTCTACAGCTATCAGAAAACCACCCAAGCCGATCACCGTCATCCAAAGTGATTTCGATCAAAGCCGCGAACCCTGCGCTGTGCTATCCTTCAAAAAATTGCAAGGAGAGTACAAAATGTACGACAACATTCTCGTCCCCGTTGTTTTTGATCATGGTGAGCGCGCCGCAGATTCACTGCGCGTCGCCAAAGAACTGCTCAATGAAGGTGGCAAAATTACCCTCATGACCGTGATGGAGGAAATCCCTGCATACGCGACCACCTATCTTCCCGAAGGTCTCGCGCTGCGTCACCACAAAGACGCTGAAAACAGCTTGAACGAAATCGCAAACGACGTTGACGTGCCGGTTGAGGCTGTGGTCATTCACGGGCATGCATATTCCAGCATTCTGGAATACAGCAAAACCCACGATACGGATTGTATTGTCATCGCCTCGCACAAACCTGGGTTTGAAGACTATTTCCTAGGGTCAACCGCAGCACGTGTGGTGCGTCACGCAAAATGCGGTGTCCACATTCTGCGCTAGGCTGCGTCCTAGTACGAGTATTCCGCGTAAATTCGGCTGAGGTCACCATTCCAGTCGCCGTGGTAATGCTCGAGCAGCTCGTCAGCGGGCGCTTGTCCGCTTTCGACGCTTTCGTGCAAGGCGTTCAGAAAATGCGTTTCATCCGGCACCATACCACCGGCGCCCGCCCGGGCGCGGTTTTTTAAACCCATGTGGCTGATTGAAACGGCTTCGCGCGCAAGATCGTGTAGCTTTACGCCATTCGCCTCGCCTTGTAGCCCATGTGATGAGGCAACAACACGCAGCGCATCCCGCGTTCCGGCATCCAGATTCTTAACGAGATCCCAAGCGGCATCCAATGCCTCCTGATCGTATGTCAGGCCAACCCAGAAAGCGGGTAAAGCGCACAATCTGCGCCACGGGCCGCCATCCGCGCCTCGCATCTCGATGTATTTCTTCATCCGCGCTTCGGGGAAAGCCGTTGTCAGGTGGTCCGCCCAGTCAGACAGTGTCGCGATCTCGCCCGGCAATGCGGGTAACTCGCCTTTGAGAAAGTCGCGGAACGACATGCCAAGTGCATTGATGTATTTGCCATCGCGGTAGACAAAATACATCGGCACATCCAGCGCATATTCGACCCAGCGCTCGAAACCGAAACCTTCTTCGAAAACAAACGGCAACATGCCGGTGCGTGATGCATCCAATTCCCGCCAGGACCGCGCCCGCCAAGACTTGTGCCCGTTCGGTTTGCCTTCAAAAAACGGCGAATTCGCAAACAGCGCTGTGGCGACCGGCTGCAAGGCCAAGGCGACGCGCATCTTTTGCACCATGTCCGCTTCAGACCCAAAATCAAGATTGACTTGAACGGTACAAGTGCGGCGCATCATGATACGGCCCATGGAGCCCACGCGGCCCATATACTCATTCATCAGTTTGTACCGGCCCTTGGGCATCAAATCCATCTGCTCATGCGTCCAGACGGGCGCGGCACCCAAGCCGATAAATCCAACACCGATCCGGTCAGCCACTTCTTTGACTTCGCGCAAGTGGGTATTCACCTCATCGCACGTTTCGTGGATTGTCTCGAGCGGGGCGCCAGACAACTCCAACGCGCCCCCGGGTTCAAGGCTGACATTCGCACCGTCTTTTTCCAGACCGATGATCTTGCCATCTTCCAGAACTTGCGACCACCCGAAGGTATCGCGCAGCCCCTCGAGCATCGCGCGGATCGACCGCGTCCCTTCGTAAGGTAGCGGCAGCAGGTTGTCTTTGCAGTAGCCGAATTTCTCGTGTTCAGTTCCGATGCGCCAGTCCGCTTTGGGTTTGCAGCCGCTTTCGAGGTAGGCTGCCATCTGGTCATAGGACGTGATGGGGCCACCGCCTGATTGTGGAATGGACATGGGGGAGGCTCCGTTTGTTCGTGATCACTCGGGTGCAAGAGGGATGGGCCGAATTCAACCGCGTGTCAATGAAGAGCAGTCTGTGCGGAAATAGATAAATCGCGCTGCCATATCACAATGGGTTGTTTTTCTGTCGTTTTCATCGCCGCCAGCGCCTGTTCCATCCGCAGCCCCGGCAGTGTCGCAAAAACATCGAACAGGCGGTCGGCACCTTCGGCATTCACAGGGATCAAAAGCTCTGGCGCACCGCCTTGGCGCAAACGCCAGTGCATCGGATGCAAACTGGGGTCAAGCGTTACGCGGGTGATCTCGCGCACTGCAACGGCACCACCCGTCAAGGGGCCGAAGTAAGTGATCTGGCCTTCGTCTACATCCACTGTCCCAGGGCCGTGCCCGTCGCCACGAAACCGCGCGCGCTGTATCCCGATCCAGATCAGGGCCAATCCAAGGATGACCAACGCCACAGCAGGCAGAACCAAAACCTGACTGTTTCCCGCCAGCCACCATCCGCCAAGCAATAAAGCGGACACGCCCGCCAGGACCTCTCGCCAGCGCATAAGATTTTCTTTGGCTTCCGGACGGATCATTGCCAGTCTCCCAATGCATGCTGCCACAGCGTCAGAGCGGCCACCGCGGCGGTATCGGCACGCAAAATGCGCGGCCCCAAAGACACCGCATGCGCATATGGCAATGTGTGCAATCTGGCGCGCTCAGGCCTAGAAAAACCGCCCTCAGGTCCGATAAGCACCGCCCACGGACCAGGTTCGAGCGGGATTTGAGGTGTCGCACCAGCCTTTTGTTCGTCGCAAAACAGAATGCGCCGCTCTGGGCCCCATTCAGACAACAACCGGTCCAGCCGGATCATATCGCTGACTTCGGGCACATAGGTCGCCCCGCATTGTTCTGCGGCCTCGACCGCATGCGCTTGGAGCCGGTCGCGCTGTATGCGCCCTGCGTTGGTGAACTCGGTCTGCACGGGCAAGATGCGGGCCACTCCCATTTCGACCGATTTTTCAACGATAAAGTCCGTGCGCGCTTTCTTGATTGGTGCGAAGATCAACCAGACATCCGCAGGCATCTGCAGCTTGCGTAGTTGCTGCACAACGCGCAATTCACCGGCCCGTTTGCCAGCGTGGACGACCTCTGCAAGCCATTCACCGTTTTGTCCGTCAAAAACCTTGATAAATGCCCCCTGCCCAAGACGCATTACACCAAAAAGGTAATGCGCCTGCTCTCGGGTGACAGGAACCGTTTGCTCCTCCCCCAAAGGGTGCTCTACATAAAGGCGGATTTTGGCTGTCTCGACACGGTCCATAGGAGATACATATGCAAGACCCCGCGCCAACGCCAGACGGTCAGGTCGCCGATGCGAATAAAGATAACTGGGTTGACCTCTATGCGCCTAAAGCCGCGCGACCTTACCTGCGCCTCAGCCGCGCGGACCGTCCCATAGGCACATGGCTGTTGCTGATCCCCTGCTGGTGGGGCCTGAGCCTGTCGATGCTCAGCACCCAAAGTGCCAGTTGGGGCGACGCGTGGATCGCCTTTGGCTGTGCCATCGGTGCATGGTTGATGCGCGGTGCAGGCTGCACGTGGAATGACATCACCGACCGGGATTTTGACGGGCAGGTCGAACGCACCCGTTCCCGCCCTATCCCTGCGGGGCAGGTTTCGGTGCGGGGCGCACTTGTGTGGTTGTGCATACAGGCGCTTCTGGCATTTTGCATACTGCTGACCTTCAATGTTGCCGCAATCAAGCTTGGCGTACTCGCGCTGTTGCCGGTTGCAATCTATCCTTTCGCGAAACGGTTCACATGGTGGCCACAGGTGTTTTTGGGTATCGCCTTTAACTGGGGTGCGTTGCTTGCGTGGACGGCCCACAGCGGTCAACTGGATGCGCCCGCCGTTGTTTTATATCTTGCCGGTATCGCATGGACACTGTTCTACGATACCATCTACGCGCATCAGGATACCGAAGATGACGCGCTGATCGGGATCAAATCCACCGCACGTCTGTTCGGTGAAAAAACCGTAAGCTGGCTCAGACGCTTTTTGATGGCGACGGTCGGTTTGATGGGTATCGCTGTGATTTTTGCCTTGATTGACACTGACAATGTACTCGCGTTGGTGGTCGCGTTGGGCGGGCCATGGGCCATGGGCTGGCATATGGCATGGCAGTTACGTGGGTTTGACACAGAGAATAACGCAAAACTGCTGCAGCTGTTTCGCGCCAACCGAGACACCGGCATGATCCCGCTTGTCTTTTTTGTCGTTGCGCTTTTCCTTTGATTGAAACACCTGCCGCCTGCGCGTATCACAACAGGCAGATAAACTTGTCTTAGGATGACATGACCCTCTCTCGCTCACATTTTATTGCGATAGCTTTTTCTTTTGCCTGCGCTGCAGCTTTGCTCGCTGCAAACTTCGCGGTGCAGTTAATCGAAGACAACACCGAAACCGAAGTGCGCTATATCCTTGACCGAAACGGGTTGACCTGGGCGGAAGTCGAAGCAGACGGTCTACGCGTTCTAATGGGGGGCCGTGCGCCGACCGAAGCGCTGCGCTTTCGCGCATTGAGCCTTGCAGGTTCGATGGTAGATGCTTCACGCATCAGTGACGAAATGGAAGTGGCCGCCGTGGCCGATCTGGACCCCCCACGATTTTCTGCAGAAGTATTACGCAACACATCCGGCCTCACAGTTATTGGCTTGATACCGCAAAGCAGCGACCGCGAGGGCATTATCGAAGGATTTTCGTCAATTGGCGATATGACGGTCACTGATCTTCTGGAAACCGCTGATTACCCCGCCCCAACCGGATGGGAAGACGCGCTCGCCTATGCGATGAGCGCGATAGAAAACCTGCCTCGGGCAAAAGTGTCTGTAGATGCCGGGCGGGTCTCGATAACTGCAATTGCCAATGACGCAAACGACAAGGCCGAGATGGAAGCACGTCTGCGGCGCACGGCACCGCCTGCGCTAAGGGTGTCGCTGGACATCACAGCCCCTCGGCCCGTTGTCACGCCCTTTGCATTGCGGTTCGTGATGGATGACAGCGGCGCGCGGTTTGATACGTGTTCTGCAGATACCCGTGCAGCCCAGACAAGAATTCTCGACGCGGCTTTCCAGGCGGGGCTGACGGGACCGGGACGATGTACGCTTGGTATGGGTGTTCCAACCCCACAATGGGCGGATGCCGTTGAAACCGCCATTGGCGCTTTGGCCGAATTAGGCGCTGGAAATATAACATTCTCGGACGCCGAAGTGACGCTTGCGGCGGTCGAAGGCACAGATCCTGCCCTGTTTGACAAGGTTATCGGTGAGCTGGAAAGCGCGCTCCCTGAAGTCTTTGTTCTCAAAGCTGTGCTGCCTTTGGCAGAAAGCGAAGAAAACGGACCGCCGGAATTCATCGCGACACGCAGCCCCGAAGGTCAGATACAGTTGCGCGGGCGCATAAACGACCAAGAGATGCGCAGCGTCATCGACAGTTTTGCAAAAGCGAGGTTTGGCTCCGGCAGTGTTTATACGGCCGCTCGTATCGTCCCGAACCTGCCCGCCAACTGGGTGACACGGGTAATAACCGGCATTGAAGCGTTGGGCTTTCTCGATAGCGGAGCCGTCACAATCACACCCGACCTGCTGCGGATATCAGGCCGCTCGGGCAATGCTGCAGCCAGCGATGCGGCCACGCGCTTGATCTTGGACAAGCTCGGGGATGACAGCACATTCGAAATTGACGTAACCTACGTCGAAGCTCTGGATCCTGTGGCAGCACTACCGACACCGGAAGAATGCGAAGCGCGTATCGCAGAGATCATCGCGAACGGTAAAATCAATTTTGAACCCGGCTCTGCCACGCTAGACCCATCAGCGCAGTCGACCATGGACGCGATCGCAGAAGTCCTGGAAGAATGCGGCGATATTCGACTTGAAGTCCAAGGTCATACCGACAGCCAAGGTCGCGAAGAGATGAACCTCTCACTGAGCCAGGCCCGCGCCGAATCCGTTCTCAACGAGCTCAGGGCGCGGCGCGTATTGACCGGCGGTTTCATCGCAAAGGGGTATGGTGAGGCAGATCCGATTGAAGATAACGGAACCGAAGCAGGCAGAGAGGCCAACCGCCGCATTGCGTTCCGCTTAATCCGGCCAGAGCCCAGTATTCCCGAAGGTGAATCCACGCTGGAAAGTATCGCGGAAAAGAACGATAGAGAGGCGGCAGAGCAGTGATCGCTCTGGTCGCACATGACGAAAGGAACACAGTATGAGCAGCCCGCAATTTGTGCTCGCCACCGCTATAATGCTGTTTGTCGCCTTTTGTCTGGGTTGGTTTGCAAACTGGCTGGTCCACCGGTTTACGCGCGTGGCCGCCGATGATGTCGCGCAGCTTGATCGAATGAGCCAGGAGCTTCATGAAGCTGAAGAAACGCGCGATCAGGCCATCACGTATCTGCAACAACGCGAAGCGGAACTAACGAACCAGCTTGCACAAACCGAAGCAGAGCTTCGCGCGGCCATGGACGGTTTGCGCGAAGCGCGCCATGAAGTCGAACAGATACGTTCTGCAGTTCATGACCAACGGCAAAGCGACTAAATTAGGGTTTCAAGTTTTAGCGGCGCACGCAACTCGCCTGATTTACCTTAAAATACGGGTTTCGAGCTACCAGCGTTCCAAGGCCTCTTCATCTTCGTCGCGTGCTGCGACCCATTCGGAACCCTGCGCAGTCACCTCACGCTTCCAAAACGGCGCGCGCGACTTAAGGTAATCCATAAGATACTCGGCTGCTTCAAAGGCATCCTTGCGGTGACGCGACGCTGTCGCCACCATCATGATCATCTCACCCGGGACCAAACGGCCATGTCGGTGAATGACAAGCACATCCCCCAGTGACCACCGCGAAGACGCCTCCTCGGCAATCTTGGTCAATGCCGCTTCGGTCATGCCGGGGTAGTGTTCGATCTCCATGGCAACAAGCGCGTCATCGCCCGTGTCACGCACCACACCGGTAAAGGTCACAATCGCCCCCATGGTCGAATGCCCCTCGGCAAACTGCTGTGCTTCGTGACCTAAATCGAAAGGCGCGCTCTGAACGGATATACGCATGTCTCAGCCACCGGTCATCGGCGGAAAAAAAGCAACTTCCCGCACACCTGCCAAAGGCGCATCAAAGCTTGTGAGTTCCTGATCCACGGCAACACGCAAGGCACCAGTATCCGCAAATGCTGCGGCATACCGCTCTTCTTTTGCACTTAACTCCGCCACCAGTTCGTTGACTGTAGACGCCGTGGTTTCAATGCTTTCACGCGGAATCCCGATGCGTTCGCGCACCCAGGCAAAATAAAGCACATTCATCCGTTGTCATCCTTCAGATAAGGCATCGCTTTCATAAGATAATCCACACCAGTTATCAGCGTCAAAGCTGCGGCGATCCACAGCAGGCTCAACCCGACCGAACCCGCCCATTCCATTGCAGTGTGTTTCCAGCGCAAGCCTTGCAGGTCGGGTTCTTGACCCGCAAAAATAGCATCCACCAGCGCCTGATCCATGCCCCAAGCGGACATTCCAAGATAGTGTTCGAAAACGCCATGCGAAAAGAGAACAGCAATGGCGATCATCTGGCATGTTGTCTTCCATTTGGCCAGCTTGGTCACTTTCAGCGTCCCAGCGGTATCGCCCAAGAATTCCCGCAAGCCCGAGACAAAAACCTCCCGAAACAGGATCACCGTTGCAGGGAGTACCAGCCACGGCGACCAGCTGGAGAAACCGATAATAACCATCAGGGCAATGACAACCATCGCCTTGTCCGCAATCGGGTCGAGCATGGTGCCCAGTTTTGTTTCCTGCTTCCATGCGCGGGCAAGATATCCGTCAAACCAGTCTGTTATCGCAGCCGTCACAAAGAGAATAAGCGCAAACCAATCCGCATAAGGCCGTGTGAAATATAAAAACATCACAGCTACCATAGGTGCCGCCAACAGCCGCACGATCGTCAGAATATTTGGGATCGTCATTCTCATGACTTCACCATACAACGCCAATTTTCCGGACGAAAGCAGCAACGACGCGCGACGATGCCCGTCCGCTGCTTTTCGACAGAAAAGTATACACAATGATGCCGCTCCGCAGGAGCGTCCACTGGATCAACCGCGCTCGTGAAAGTAGTCATAGATTTTTTCAGCAAGCGCACCCGAGACACCTTCGACCGCTTTGAGATCACTCAGGTTCGCACGCGCGACCGCCTTGGCAGAGCCAAAATGCGCCAGCAAGGCACGTTTGCGCGCAGCCCCAACGCCCGGCACTTCGTCCAATGGTGTTGCACCGATTGCCTTTGCCCGTTTCGCACGATGTGTGCCAATGGCAAATCGATGCGCTTCATCCCGCATCCGCTGAACAAAATAAAGCACCGGATCATTGTGGCGCAGCGCAAAAGGCCGCTTGCCTAGGCGGTGGAACTCTTCCTTGCCGGCATCACGGTCGATCCCCTTGGCCACGCCGACCATCGGAATATCACCAACACCGTATTCCTCCATGATAGACGCTACCGCGCTGACTTGCCCTGCTCCGCCGTCGATTAACAGCAGGTCTGGCCAATGTCCTTCTGTACGGTCAGGGTCCTCTTTGATGAGCCTTTTAAACCGGCGCGTCAGCACTTCTTTCATCATACCAAAATCGTCTCCCGGTGTGAGCTCTTCCCCCTTGATATTGAACTTGCGGTACTGGTTTTTCATGAAACCCTCAGTCCCCGCAACGATCATCGCGCCGACAGCAAAAGCGCCTTGAATATGAGAGTTGTCGTAGACTTCGATACGCTCCGGCGGCTTTGGCAGGCTGAACGCCTCGGCCAGACCCGCCATCAGTTTGGCTTGTGTCGCACTTTCAGCCATCTTACGCGCCAATGACTCGCGTGCATTGCGCAGCGCACCATCGACCAGCTCTGCTTTCTCGCCACGCTGGGGTACAAGCAGCTCTACTTTTTTGCCCAGTTTGCCTGATAGTGCTTCGGACATCAGATCAGGGTTCTCGATATCATTGCTCAGAATGATCTGCGGCGGCGGCTCGCGGGTATCATAGAACTGTCCCAGAAACGCCTCCAGCGTTTCCGCTGCATCAACGTCAGGCCCCACACGCGGATAGTAGTCGCGGTTTCCCCAATTCTGATTGGCGCGGATAAAGAAGACCTGCACACATGCCTGGCCGTTCTCCAGATGCAGCGCTACGATGTCAGCCTCAGACACACCCTTCGGGTTGATGCCCTGCGCGGTCTGTACCTGCGTCAGTGCTTTGATCCGGTCCCGCAATGCAGCCGCCCGCTCGAACTCCATCGCTTCAGAGGCCGCTGACATTTCTTGAGCAAGGCGCGCCTGGATATCGGTTGTCTTGCCCGTCAGGAACTTTTCCGCGTCCCTGACCGTCTGCGCATACTCATCCGCGCCGATCTTACCGACGCAGGGCGCCGAGCATCGCTTGATTTGATATTGCAAACACGGCCTCGTCCTGCTTTCGAACATGGTATCCGCGCAGTCCCTAAGTAAGAACACTCGCTGCAACTGGTTAAGGGTCCGGTTCACCGCTCCGGCGGAGGCGAAAGGCCCGTAGTAGCTGCCTTTTTCTTTCTTGGCCCCGCGGTGTTTTTTGATCTGGGGAAATGCATGTGTGCCCGTGACCAGAATATTCGGAAAGCTTTTGTCATCACGTAGCAGAACGTTGAACTTCGGCTTCAGCTGCTTGATCAGATTTTGCTCGAGCAACAGCGCTTCGGTTTCAGTCTTGGTCGTGAGAAACATCATCGACGCCGTCAGAGAAATCATACGCTCGATGCGCGCCGAATGTCCCGTGGGACGGGTGTAATTTGACACGCGGGCACGCAAATTCCGTGCCTTGCCCACGTAAAGGACACGGCTTTCGCTATCCAGCATCCTGTAGACACCCGGTGACGTATCGAGTGTCTTGAGATACCCATAGATGATCTCGTGTCCGGGCCTTGCACCCTCTGGATGAGTGTCCACCAAACTAGTCATTCCAAACGCTACGTGATTCCCTTTTGACCTGCACTTTAACGGCAGCGGCATCAAGCCTTAAGGTGTCCACGAAACCTGTGGATAACTCTGCAGATAACTTAGCGAAAGTCGGAAATTTCTGTTGTGTCCTGAGCATTTCGCCAGATTGCACAAAAAATAGGCGAATTTGTAAGTAACTGATAACAAATAACATATTCTTTTTCATTTACCAAGGCACTGAAAATAAAGGCAATTTTATGACAGCTTTGTGATACACGGCGACACGGTGCAAAACTTTCCAAGCAGACCTCTTATTCGACGCCCATGACGTCCGGAGTTTGCCACCCTAAATGCTGCCCGCCATCAATACAAAGCAGCTGTCCGGTCACAGCCGGCGCATCCAGAATATAGCCAAGAGCAGCCGTAATATCTTGCGGGTTTGCCCCACGTTCCAGAACCGTACTGGCGCGTTGACGCGCGAACTGTTCCGGGGCTTGACGTGCCCCTTGCAGCGTCGGCCCCGGCCCGATTGCATTGACCCGGATGGCAGGTGCCAGCGCTTGGGCAGTGGTTTGTGTCATCGCCCACAACCCCATCTTCGCGAGCGTATAGGTCATGAACTCGGGCGTCAGCTTGCGAACCCTCTGGTCAATCATATTTACGATCACTGCGGCAGCTACAGGTTCACCGGCCGCATCTTTCCCCGGCTTTAGTCCTTGTGCCGCCAGTTTCTGGGTCAGGATAAAAGGGGCGCGCAAATTGCTTTGCATATGACGATCCCAAGTTTCACGCGTGGCACTTTGAATCGTGTCATACTCAAAGATAGACGCATTATTCACCAGACATGTAATCGGCCCGCCTAACGCGGTAGAGGCCGCATCAAACAAACGCTCAACCTCGGCGTCATCAAGCATGTCTGCCTGCAAAGCTACAGCGCGGCCACCTTGCTGCTCAATCAGCGCTACGGTTTCCTGTGCGCCGTCAACCGAACTGGCATAATGCACGGCAACGTCATATCCGCGCGCAGCCAGATAAAGAGCAATCGCCCGCCCTAACCGGTGGCCTGCGCCAGTAACCAACGCATTTTTCATATTCAATCCTTTTGTCGGGGTTACGTCAGTACGATCAGCAAGTAACCCATATAGAGCGCCGACAGGACCAGCCCCCAAACCCGCGTGATATTCAGCCCGAAGAACACAAACGGCAACAGCAAAGCGGAAGCACCCAGCATAACCCAAAGGTCAAACTGCAGGAATTCGGGGTCAACAGGGATGGTGCCCACAAAGCTGGTGATCCCAATGATCGCCAGCAAGTTGAACATATTGGAACCGATGACATTCCCAAGTGCCACATCGGCTTTGCGATGAAGTGCTGCCATCACAGTCGTCGCGAGTTCGGGGAGCGATGTTCCGATCGCCACCAGCGTCAAACCGATCACAACGTCAGACACGCCATATTGCTTGGCTATGATGGTTGCATTGTCGACCAGAAGGTCAGCCCCAAGCGGCAATCCCAGCAAACCCAAAACGAGGAATATAGCGATACGCCACCCTGGCATACTGGGATCAGCGCCCTCTGGTTCTTCTTCCTCGTCTTCTTTTTCAGCATTTCTATGGTTGTGCGCATCGCGGAAAGCATCCCCAAGCACAAAGGCCAATGCGCCCAGAAGCACCACACCGGATATCCAGTCGAACACACCGCGAAAGGCGAGCCCAATAAAAAGAAGAGACGCCAGCATCATGAAAACATACGTTTTACGCGTATTACATTCCGACGTGTGCATCGTGGCCAAAAGGGCGGGAATACCCAGAACAAGCAGGATGTTCGCTGTATTGGAACCCACTACATTGCCCAACGCCAATCCCGGTGCGTCATCAAGGATCGCTTGAATAGAGATCAAAAGTTCAGGGGCGGATGTGCCGAATGCAACAATCGTGAGACTGACGATGAGAGCCGGCACGCCCAGTCGCAAGCTGAGGTTTACGGCCCCCTTCACCAAAGCATCGCCGGCCAACAGCAGTATGACCAGCCCGAGGCTGGAAAGCAGCCATGGCATCATGATTTACTGCCCTTGTCACCACACGGGCACGTGCCGCGACCGATCCGGTAGCGTCCACACGACCGGCATTTGGCCGAGGCCAGCCGTTTGCCGCCCAGCCAATGCATTTTCCCGAACATGGCCAACACAGCCATGACGACGAGAAAAAGGGTAACAATCTTGAAAATCATTTATTATAAACCGAACTGGGCAAAAGTGCTGCGCTCTTCGATGGTATGCATTGCATCGTCCACTACCTGAGCACCAAAGCGGGCAAAAAACGGCCTGCGCACGCCGTAGCGTCGAAACTTGACCTTATCGCCAAAGCGTTCCTGCATCATCGGCTTAACGTGCCCTATCCCGTCGATGAGGCCAAGCTCAATCGCGCGCCGCGCCAGCCAGACCTCTCCGGTGAAGAGATCGCGATCTTCGGGCAATTTGCCAAGTCTGCGTGATGCTACATGATCTTTAAAGTTCTGATGGATGTCCTCAAGCAGAACCTTCAGCCGGTCCACGTCTTCAGGGTTTTCCGGCCGGAAGGGGTCCAACATCGATTTGGATTTGCCCGCAGTATACACTCTGCGCTCAATGCCCTGCTTGGCCAGAAACTCATGTGCGCCGAAAGATGCCGAAATAACGCCAATGGATCCTACCACCGAACTGTCGTCTGCATAGATCTCATCTGCAGCAGCTGCCAGCCAGTACCCACCCGAGGCCGCGACATCCTCGACAAAGGCCAGCACTGGAACCTCTTTTTCTTCGGCCAAACGCCTGATACGCGCCCCGATCAGAGATGACTGCACGGGGCTGCCGCCCGGGGAATTGATTTCCAGTATCACAGCATCGGGCTTGCCGCGCGTGAAGGCTTTTTCAATTACCGGTGCAAGTGTTGCGTCGTTTAATGTGCCACGGCCCGACGCGCTGATGATGCCTGACAGGCGCACCAAAGCTACGGTCGGGTCAGATTTCAGAAAAGGGATCCAACGTTTCATGTTTGCTCATGTAGAATGGTGGCCCCCTTCAAACAAGGCGCGCGCCGAAAGAGTTTTGACCTGTAGCTTCATTGACGAAGACGCCAGCCGGTTTTGAATATCCATCCAATGATCGCGATACACAGAAAGGTAAACCCTGCAATCACAAGCAAAGACAGGCCAACAGGCAAATCTGCGCTCCCGAAGAAAGACCACCGAAACCCTGAGATCAGGTAAACGACAGGGTTAAACAGGGATATCGTCTGCCATACGGGGGGTAGCATGGAGATGGAATAGAAAGTGCCCCCCAGAAAGACCAAGGGAGTGACAACCAATAACGGCACCAGTTGTAACTGCTCGAAACTGCCCGCCCATATGCCGATGATAAACCCCATCAGCGCAAAACTGATACAGGTCAGCACCAAAAAGACGACCATCGCAATCGGATGCGCGATCCGTACATCAACAAAAAGGAATGACGTGACAAGAATGATAAGCCCGATGATAAGCGCCTTGGTTGCAGCCGCACCGACATAGCCCGCCACGATCTCTAAAAAATTGACCGGTGCTGAAAACAGCTCGTAGGTGGTACCAATGAACTTCGGGAAATAAATCCCGAAAGAAGCATTTGAAATCGCTTGCGTCGTCACTGACAGAATTATCAGGCCCGGCACGATAAACGCTCCGTAACTCACGCCTTCGACCTCATCGATACGGCTTCCGATAGCGGCGCCAAAGACCACAAAATAAAGTGCCGTTGAGAGCACCGGCGACAAAAGGCTTTGTGAAATGGTCCGGAAAAAGCGCGCCATCTCAAAAAGGAAAATCGCTTTGACTGCCAGCAAATTCATTGTGTCGCCTCCTCGCCTGTATGGACCAGATCAACAAAGATGTCTTCCAGACTGCTTTGCCGCGTTACCACGTCCCGCAGAACCAATCCGGCAGAGGACACATCGGACAACAGCTTTGTGATTCCGGTCCGCGCGCCCCGCGTGTCATATGTGTATGTCAGCGTCAGCCCGTCATCACTGAGAGCCAGATCATATTTTTGCAGACTTTCGGGTACATTCGCGACCATTTCAGTAAGCTGCACGTCAAGCTGTTTTTGCCCCATACGGTGCATCAGGCGCGACTTGTCCTCGATGAGAAGCATCTCACCTTTGGCAATTACACCGATCCGGTCCGCAATCGCTTCGGCTTCTTCGATATAGTGGGTGGTCAAAACGATCGTCACGCCCGACGCCTTGAGCTTGGCCACAATTTCCCACATGTCCTTGCGCAATTCCACATCTACGCCTGCTGTCGGCTCGTCCAGAAACAACAGCTGCGGCTCGTGCGACAATGCTTTGGCGATCAGCACGCGCCGCTTCATGCCACCGGACAATTCACGGATCTGACTGTTGCGTTTGTCCCACAAAGACAGCTGGCGCAGAATCTGTTCAAGCTTGGCGTCATCGCGCGGTTTGCCAAAAAGCCCACGGGAAAAGCGCACCGTGTTCATGACCCGCTCAAACGGCTCGAGGTTGATCTCTTGGGGCACGAGCCCAATCAGTTTACGCGCCGCGCGATACTCACTGATAATATCGAAACCACTGACCCGTACCTGTCCTGACGTGGCCTGCGCGATACCGCATACTGTTGAAATCAGCGTCGTTTTGCCAGCGCCATTCGGCCCAAGCAGTGCCACGATCTCACCTGCGTTGATCCTGAGCGAGACCCCCCTGAGCGCCTCAAAGCCATCAGGATAGGCTTTCCGCAGATCATCGATCTCCAAAATTGGTTTCATTTCACAACTCCCTGACGTCGCGCGTGTTTCAAATACGGTTTGCAGCCTCCGAAGGACAGGGCAGAAATGCACAAGCCAGTTGCTTTAGCCCACATGAACGTCACGGCATGTCGCGTTCTGGCTCGACAGCATCCCCTCAGATGATATCGCAAAGCATGACCGGAAAAGCCCACAATAACGCTACACTTGGCATTCTGTTTGTCGTGGCTGGCATTTTGGCAATCTCTGTCAATGATATGCTGTTCAAGCGGTTGTCAGGCGCTTACCCGCTGCACGAGCTTGTCTTTCTGCGCTCGGCGCTGGGATTGGTTTTTTCCATTGCTTTGGTGCGGATGGAAGGCGGTTGGCAAATCCTCAAAACGCGCAGGCCCGGGTTGCACGTCATCCGCGGACTTTTGATCGTCGCTGCAAACATGAGCTATTTTGCAGCATTGGCCGCACTACCGCTGGCAGATGCCACAGCGCTGTTTTTTGCTGCCCCTCTTTTCATCACCTTGCTCTCCATTCCTGTATTGGGTGAAAAGGTCGGTTTAATGCGGTTCAGTGCTGTTGTCGTGGGCTTTATCGGTGTCGTCATAATGCAGCGGCCTTGGGCGGATGCGGACAGTCTTGAAGCCTCCCGCATCGTGCTTTTGCTACCTGTCTTTGCGGCGTTGACCTATGCTATGACCCAGCTGATGACGCGCAAGCTGGGCGTTGAAAGCAAGGCTTCCGCTCTTTCAGTCTACATCCACGCGACGTTTGTTGTCGTCTCTTTATGCTTTTTTGTTACCGTAGGAGACGGGCGCTATGCGGCGTCCTTTGACGATCCATCAATGCAGTTTCTGCTGCGCGCATGGGTCTGGCCCGCTTCAGGGGACTGGTGGGTGATTTTCGGCCTCGGCGCGAATGCAGCCATTATTGGCTATTGCCTCAGTCAGGCCTACCGACTGGCGGATGCCGCAACCGTGGCACCTTTTGAATATCTGGGGCTGCCGCTGGCCGTGTTTTGGGGATGGGTCATCTTTGCTGACCTCCCCCTGTTCGAGGTCTGGTTGGGCATGGGGCTCATTTTGGGCTCGGGCATCTTTGTCTTTGTCCGCGAAAAGCAAAAAGCGCGCGTGGTCGCACGCGCGCCGGTAAAACGACGCTAGCCTGTTGAATGCGCGATTAACTGATGTGCACCACGACCTTACCTGTGGCCTTGCGCGTTCTTAGCAGATCCAGCGCTTCGTTCGCTTGCTCAAGTGGTAATACGTTGCTCACATGCGGTTTGATTTTACCTTCGACATACCACTGTGTGAGCACTTTAAAGCTGTCAGTCAGCACCTTGGGGTTCACCCGCGTGTAGCCACCCCAGTAAAAGCCGATCACTGTGAGGTTCTTGACCAACAGATGGTTTGCAGGGATTTGCGGCACCTCACCCGATGCAAAGCCCAAGGGGATCAGGCGAGCCTCGGGCCGGCACGCGCGCAATGCCGCTTTGAACTGTTCACCCCCGATAGGATCATAGACCACATCAGCCCCGCCTAGCGCCTTGACCTTGTCGCGGATGTCATCCGTTTCAGAGTTTATCAAGTGGTCAGCACCAGCAGCCTTCGCCACGGCAAGCTTGTCCGCGCCACGGGCCACAGCAACGACCTCTGCCCCCATCAACTTGCCCAGTTCAACAGCCGTCAAGCCAACACCACCTGACGCCCCCAGTACCAGCAATCGTTCTCCTGGTTGCATCCGCGCTTTGTAATCCAGCGCCACATGACTGGTGCCATAGGTAATGAGAAACGCCGCCGCATGCTCCGCCGTCATCGCCTCCGGGATCGGCACGCAAACGCTGGCCGGGATCGCTGCGTAGTCTGCCAGCGCCCCAAACCCGCAATATGCGGCCACGCGTTGCCCGACGGCAAAACCCTCCACGCCCTCACCAACTTCGGTGATGGTACCGCATAATTCCATACCAAGGGTGAACGGCAACGCGGGACGTTCCTGATAAGTGCCTTTGATAGCGAGGGTATCCCCGAAGTTCAGCCCGCAAGTATGCACCTTCACAACAACTTCGCCCGCGGCTGCCGTCGGCTGCGGTAACTCTTGAAGACTAAGTGGCTGGCCAAGTTCGGTGACTTGCATGGCGCGCATGGCGTGTCCTTTCGTGCGGAATGCTTGCGCACAAATGCTCAGATGTGCCTGCAAATGGCAAGCAGCACCAAGTCGCGACGATTGGGTTCAGAGAAAGCCTATATGTTTCAGCGCCCTACGCGCCTCTTCCTTCTGGCCCTCGGTGCCAAACATCAGATCATTGTTGAGGTCTTTGACCAAGGCGCTCAAGGATCTGTCCTTCACACAATTGCGCACAAATAACGGCACATCGGACGGTGCCAGACTAAGCACATGGACAGAAGATAGCGTATCATTGATGGCATGATGTTTCATTAGACCCCCACGGTGCTAGCGATTCTGCCTCAGAATATACGTGCGTGTGTCCATCAGACCGAGCGTTTTGTCGCATATAAGTACACATTTTTGGCCAAAGTAGGTCGTCCGCCAGACGCGCCTGTGGATAACACGTCAGGTGCTCAATTTAAGAGCGGTCAAAGATCAACGTCGAGAACGCCATTCGCTTCAGCCGCGCGGGACTGGCACAAGATGATCTGGGTCTCTCTTTGCTTGTTCGACAGAACAAAATCGCGATGTTCCACCGCCCCGCCCCGCAGACCGCATTTGCAAACGCCACACAATCCATCAGAGCATTTCAGATCGACTGCGACCCCGGCATCGATCAGCGCCTCGGCGGCAGATTGCTCCGCTGATACCTGAATGCGGCGTCCGTCTTTTAGCACAACGGTGAAGGGATGGTTTTCATACTCGGGCGTTTCCGGCACGGTGAAATATTCGACGTGCAGTGCATCGGGCGGAAACCCCTGCCGCGCCGCGGCATCCATAACCGCCTGCATGTATGTATCAGGACCACAGGCATAGACATGTGCACCTGCATCTCGCCCTGCCAGAAGCGTGTCAAAATCCGCGCGCCCACCTGTGTCAGAGATGTGTATATGCACATGCGCAGCCCAAGGCATCTGCATTAGCCTGTCGGCAAAAGCCGCCTCTTGAGCGGATGTAGCCGAATAATGAAGCTCGAACGGCGCGGCGCGCAGAAAAAGCGCGTGGGCCATGGCGATCATCGGCGTCACACCAATACCGCCCCCCATCAGAAAACTGTGCGTCGCTTCGGCAGCCAAGGGAAAATGGTTGATCGGTTTTGAAAGAGTGATGCGGCGACCAACAGTAAATATGCGATGGGCCAGTAGGGATCCGCCCGCGCCATCGTCTTCCCTACGGATCGCTATTTCGTAGCAGCTGCGATCGTTCGGGTCGCCCATCAAGGAATACTGACGCAGCGTATCAGGGGCGATCACCACATCCACATGTGCGCCTGCATCCCATTCGGGCAGATCTTTGCCGTCAACTGCCTGCAGAGCATACTGTATGATCCGGTCGCTCATAGATTCGGCCGCGACGATTGTGGCCTGTACTACGGGGCTGTCTGGGTCGTAGCTGTACCTGTGATCCCAAGCGCCACTTGCCCCCTTCGCCCTGTTTGCCTTGTAGTCTTCTACCGAGATCATCGCCGTATAGGCAGCAATACCAGCCTCGCGTTGCATCGGGTACGGGTATGACCATGGCGGTGGCGCCAGAGAAGCCGGGTAGACCGCCAAAGTCTGATCCTCAAAGCGAAGGTCCAAATCCGTTTGCAATCCGCGCGCGTTTACCGGTGCGCGCGCAGGATGATAGCCCCCATCCTCATAAAGCTCGATGTCCCACCACCACTTTTTTAAAGGTTTCAACCCTCCATTGCCCAGCGCGTCATCCAGCCGCGCAAGCGCCGGAGCCGCAGCAGGTACCGTCATCGCCGCCCAGCGAAACGGTTTTTCCGCGAACAATCCTTCAAGGTTCCACGGGCATGTTTTCATGCAGCGGCCACACATCGAACCCCCTTCGGTCGTGATCCGGTACGTGGCACATTTTTGGCTGTCCGATTTCCAGATTTCATACCCGTTAAACATCAGTTTGGAACCCGCCGTGATTGCACCTGATGGACATTCACGCGCGCATTTGTTGCAGCTGTCGCAAAACCGTTGCAGGCCGAAATCAATCGGTTTGTCATGCGCCAGCGGCATATCTGTGGTCACGACCCCAGACTTGAGCCGTGGGCCCAGAAACGGGTTCAGGATCACTTCGCCAATACGGCTGACTTCACCCAGCCCAGACAAAAGCAGCAGCGGCGGTTGCAAGACTTCGCCGTCCATCACCGTATGCGCCTTGGCGCTGTATCCAAGATTGCGGATGTGGCGGGCCAGCACGCCGCCCAGAAGCGAGAACCGCAAATACGCCCGCATGGACTGTGCGACGCTGATCCAGTCGTCACCTGATGCGCCCTCCATGGTCTCAAAACCCTGATCCACGATCATACTGATAGCCTGATCGTGCGACGGATTGATCGCGGTGCCTGCCGCGTCGTGGCTGTACCAAGCCCAGGTCGGGCAGCGGCTGATACCCGTCGCATCTATGCCCAGAAAATAACTGGCCGCTTTGACGTTTGCGGCGTTTTGCTCGGGTGTCGCCGTTACAGGAACATTTGCATGTGGCCCGTCCTGAAAAAGGATGAAAGCGCCAAGCATCCGCCGCTGTGCCGACGATGGCGCCGACTTACGAACGTAGCGCCCGCCAGAGGCCGCCTTTTGCACCGTCTTTCCCATATCCCCGAATTGCGCGCGGGCAAACATATCAGCCCTTTTCGGCACCCGCGCCACCCGCGCTTCATCAATATACGTGGTCGGGGCATCCACCCGTCTCAGCGTCTCGAACGGATGCGGGCCCTGCACAAAGTCGCGCCGTGCATACGCATCCTTGTTCAGCGCTGATTTAGACGTTTTGTACCCCACCCACCATGCCGGAGCGTTGGTCTTGAAAATCGTTTGCTCAGACATCGGGGCAAGGGGTGCATCATGCTCTAAAGCCAGTGTCGTTGTCACAACGGCAAGGCCGAACCGTGTGCCCAGATACGGGTTGCACAGCTGTCCATTTTCTACCGTCGCAAGCCCCGCAGTCACCGCAAGCTGGTTCATATCCACATCCGTACTGGTCGCGGTGTGCGCTTTGGCGTCCCATCCCAGCAAGCGGATGTAATTGGCGATGACCACTGCGGTCTCGGACGCACGCAGGCACGCGCGGTGCACCTGTGCATCCTGTATCCAGTCGCACCCCTTCTCATCCGGGCGCGGGTCGCGTGGCATCTCGACCAGAAACACCAGGGCATGTGCATGATCCACAACCGTTGTCTGGGGTGCGACAACACTGTCCCGCAAGTCTGCCATTATGGTATCAATGCCAGACGCCAGCGTCTTGACCTGCTTGGTGCGCAATTCCTCTGCCAGTCGGTCCATGTCCGGATTACGGACAGGATTTGCCAAGATTGCAGTGCCAGGCACGGGACCAATCCCCACCATCGAAGCATCATTGAAATATCCAAAGGCTTTCAAATGCTCTGCGCGTCGCAGGGGTGTCTGCGGGATTGTTGCACGCGCTTTGTTTATAAGCCCGTCGCGGATCGCATCCATGGTCGCTTGATATTCGGCCATGGCGTTTACAATCGACAGACGGTCGTGCGGTCGCCGAAAAGACACCACCTCAGGTGCAGGCACCTGACCCAGATCCGGCATGTCGCCACGGACCAACCGCTCTGACGGGTAAGGCCCTAAATGCGGGGCTCTTTTGGCGGTTGAAAAGAACCTGACGGTCATAGCTGTGGCTTACTTCTTAGGAACGCGCGGCAGCACGCCGCTGTGCTCGCTCATCAAAGCCAAGATCACTCGCAAAGCCAAGCGGATTGCGTCGCCAGTACGAAACCGCAAGCAATAAAGAACCGTTCAGACCGCTTCCAACACCAGATCCGAGGCTTTCTCGCCAATCATAATTGCGGGTGCGTTGGTATTGCCTGAAACAATCTCGGGCATGATCGAACAATCCGCGACGCGCAAACCTGCGATCCCGTGCACACGTAGTTTGTGGTCAACAACCGCGTCCGCACCGTCGCCCATTTTGCATGTACCTGTAGGGTGGTAGATTGACGCTGTGTTATTGCGTGCCCAGTCCAGTGTGGCGTCGAAATCATCGATGTCCAACGTCGCACTCGGACGGTATTCTTCCGAGATTTTGGATGTCAAAGGCGCGTGCCGTGCAATCCTGCGCGCGATGTTCACGCCTTCTACGACGGTCCGGCAATCGGTTTCGGTAGACAGGTAGTTCGGAATGATCTTCGGGTAGTCCCGCGGCTTGCCGGATTTCAGGCGTATCTCGCCTTTGCTTTCGGGACGCAACTGGCACACCGACATCGTGAAGGCCGAGAATTTGTCCGCGCCCTTCCCTGGGTTTTCCGCAGACAAAGGCTGCACGTGAAACTGAATATCAGGCGTCTCCAGATCCTTGCGCGTCTTCAAGAAGCCGGTCGCGAGGCTTGCCGCCATGGTCATGGGACCCGCGCGGAACATCATATACTTCAAGCCGATTTTGGCCTGACCGAACATTGTAGACACTTCGTCGTTCAACGTTGGTTCGTTGCACTTATAGACGAGCCGCGCCTGCAAGTGGTCTTGCATGTTCTTGCCGACGCCGGACAAAGCCTTCTTAACTTCGATGCCGTTCTCGGCCAAGTGCGTGGGCTCACCAATGCCGGACAGCATCAGCAATTGTGGCGAATTGATCGCGCCACCACATAGAATGATCTCTCGTCGCGCCTTAACGGTGACAGACTGTCCACCCCGATCCGTATAGGTCACCCCTGTGGCACGGCCATCTTCAATTTCGATCTTGTCCGCTTGTGCATGCGTGACGATTGTAAGGTTCGGGCGTTTCTTCACCGGGTTCAAATATGCCACCGCCGAGCTGCAACGCCGCCCGTTGCGAGACGTCAGCTGGAAAAACCCGACGCCCTCTTGCTCTTGTCCGTTATAGTCGGGGTTAAACTTGTATCCGGCCGCCTGTGCTGCGGCGACCCATGCGTCGGTGATCGGACGTTGAATACGCATGTTTGAAACAGAAAGCGGCCCTTGGTCGCCATGGTATTCGTCCGCGCCGCGTTCATTGCACTCGGCGCGCTTGAACAAGGGCAACACATCGTCCCAGCCCCATCCGGCATTTCCCATCTGGCGCCAACGGTCATAATCCTGCGGCTGCCCCCTGACATACAACAGCCCATTCAGTGACGATGAACCGCCCAATACTTTGCCACGTGGCCATTCAATAGACCGCCCGTTCAAGCCGGGATCCGGTTCTGTCTTATAACACCAGTCCACGCTGGGGTTGTGTATTGTCTTGAAATATCCGACGGGAATATGGATCCAAGGGTTCAGGTCACGCCCGCCCGCCTCAAGCAAGACTACGGAATTGGAGGGATCGGCGCTCAGCCTGTTTGCAAGAACGCAACCAGCAGACCCCGCACCTATAACGATAAAATCAGCTTCCAAGTTAGCCCCTCCCGTGTAGACTGAGAAAACACTATGCAAAAATGAATAATCATACTAGTGTTTTTTGGGACCGCAGGTCTCAATAATCGACGTTCAGGGAGGAACGAATGAAAACATCAAACAATATTAATGGCATATCGCGTCGCGATCTATTCAAGATTGCGGGTCGTTACGGCATGAGCTCCACACTGCTTGCAGCCGGTACTTTCGGTGGTGCAATGAGCGTGGCAAATTTGGCCAAAGCTGCTGAATCCACATATGAAAAGCGCTTCGCAAAAGAAGCAAAGTATACGCTGAAGTTCGGCGCGTCCGGCTTTAACGCACGGAATCTGCTGATCGAACGCGCAGGCTGCCTCGAGTTCGCCCGCGACCTTGAAAGCCGCACAGACGGTGAGATTCGGGTCGAGTTCATCGGCGACAACCAAATCTGCGGACAGACCTCCTGCGTTGAAAAAACACAGCAGGGAATCGTCGATATTTACGCAGCTTCCACTCAGAACTCTGCCGGTGGCGCGCCTTATCTCAACGTGCTGGACTATGCTTACATGTTCCGTAACCGGGCAGACCAGTACTACTTCTTGTACTCACCTGCTTCCCAAGCACTGCTGCGCGAGCCCTATGAAAAGCGTCACGGTCTGAAATTCCTGTTCAGCCACGCTGAACTTCGCGGAATCCAGTTGGGTCTAAACTTTGCAGACAAACCAACAGTGACGTCGATTGACGAACTGGCCGGCACCAAAAACCGTGTCACAGGTACACAGCTTGGCCGTATCGCCATGGAAGCGCTGAACCTGAACCCTGTTCCTGTTGCATGGGAAGAAACGCTTGATGGTCTGAAACAAGGCCTGATCGACGGTGCGGAAACATGGGCATCTGCTGTTGCATACGCCAACATGGCGCCTGTTGTTTCGCAGTCGGTTCACTTGAACTTCTTCTGCGGCACCGAGCACACAGCCATGTCTGCCTCCGTTTTTGATAGCCTTGGCGGTGACTTGCAGGATGCTGTGATGGAATCGTCCTATCTGGCACAGGTTCACGTGCAAGCTGCAAACGAAGTTGCACTGATCAACACCGTTGGTCAGTCCGATCCGCAACTTCCAAACACAATCTTTGCGCAAAACGATGTGCGCAATGCGTTCTTGTCTGAAGCAGAGATCAAGAAAGCGGAAGAGATGTGCTCACCCGAGTACCAACCACAGCTCTGGGAGCAGTGGCGCGAGCGCCTTAACGGCTGGTCCGGTGGTCTGGACACATATCAGGACATCTACAATGAAGTTCGCAACATTCCTGGCGACACGCTGCCAGAAAACGTTGAGCCTCGCCGGTGGTGGAAAGCCTAATATAGGCATCTGCTCGAACTGAGACTGGGCTGATCCGCGTTTTTGCGCGGGTCAGCCCTTATTATCTCAAAAATACCGCCCAGAAGCGGCGGATTTCCTAAAGCGAGGGGGAGACTCTATGTCTATTTTGGCTGAAGCGGTGGCTGTTGTTCCCGCACTTTTCTCAGGCAATGCCTGGGATAAGAGACAGGCGTTTGACGCAGATGGCATGTGGCTGTTCTGTTTCGTAGCAACTTTTGTATGTGGTTACTTGGCACATCTGTTTTATCAAATGGTACCGTTTGCCGAAAAGCATCTGGAACGCGGGCTCTCTGTCAGCATGTATCTCATTATCGCGGGGATCATCTGTTGGGGCGTAATTGACCGCTTTGTATTCTCTCATCAATGGTCCGGGTCTACCACCGTTCCGCCATTTCTATTTATGGTTATGGCGTGGTTTGCATGTTCCTATAACGTGAAACTTCGGACCCACCTGAGCTTTAGCGAATTCCGGTCTAAAATGAGCCCCGCCGGTCAAATGGCAACGCTGACACTGGATGCTTTGCTCTGGCTTGGTTTCTGCTGGATCGCCATTACGACATC
>Ga0316197_10000371_pt1 | contig 31713 bp, 24 predicted proteins | sample OudBiesiAoxic_MG_FD_204939 | JGI IMG/M metagenome (GOLD analysis project Ga0316197, IMG submission 204939) | Coastal sediment microbial communities from Oude Bieten Haven, Netherlands - site A oxic | ecosystem: Environmental > Aquatic > Marine > Coastal > Sediment | place: Netherlands... | reverse complement strand
TTTTTCTAAATATATTTTGAAATTATATATAACTACAGCAACTATTGGTCAAAAACAGATCTACTTAATAATTCAGTATTAAATTTATTAGATTCGTTTTTGCACCACCAAGTAAGTCTCTTAGACATAATAGTCACCTCCGTTTAATTTTTATATTTGAATAATCATATAATGAATATAATACAATTGTCAACATAAAAATTTTATTTTTTTAAAAAATGTTAGAAAAAAATAGATAAAAGTGTATAATTATACTGAATATAATTATAAAATATATAGGGTGGTAGAGATGGAAATAATAACTTGTCATATATATGCAGATTTAGATGCACTTTCTTCTATGGTTTTAATAAAAAAATTATATCCTAATGGGATATTAGTTTTTCCAGGACATATCGGGAAAAGTGTAAAAGCTTTTGTAAATCTATATCAAAATTTTTTACAAGTGAGGAAAATAAAAGATATCCCCATGGATAAGGTAACTAAACTAATAGTTGTAGATACTTCAAAGAAAAATAGAATAGGTCTATTCGAACAATTATTAGATAGGGATGATGTAGAAGTTGTAATCTATGATCATCATAAAATCAGTGAAAATGACATAAAAAATCGAAAGATAATCAGAAAAAATTATGGGTCTAACACTACTAATATATTAGAAGTTCTTTTGGATACTGACCCAAATATTAAATTTGAGGAGATAGAAGCTACTGTAGGTCTTATGGGTATCTATGAGGATACAGGAAATTTTACTTTTGATAGTACTACTCCAAAGGATTTAGAGATGGCATCTTATTTATTAAAAAAGAATGGGAATCTATCCAAGGTCAATGAATATGTTCAAAAAGGATTAGAAAAAGAGCAACTAGAGATATTTATAGAACTTATTGAAAACTCTGAATTCATAGAGATAGATGGAGAGGTAGCACAACTAACTTATTATAAAAGTGATGATTTTATTTTTGGTATGGATGAGTTGATAAATAAGATACAGTATCTAGGGAAATCTAGTTTATGTGTTATTTTATGTGGAAATGATAAAAGAATAAGTATTGTAGGAAGATCTTCAAATAAAATAAATGTAGCTGAAATTTTAAAAGATTATAATGTAGGAGGGCATGAATATGCTGTCTCAGGTGTAATTAGAGGCCAAAATATAGAAAAATTATATGGGAATATAAAAAAAAGAATAAAAAAGGTAATTAAACCTAGTAAAAAATCAATAGATATAATGAATGTACCTGTTAAAACAATCTTAAAAGATACGAAAATTAAGCTCGCTTATAAGATAATGTATAGGATGGGGTATGGTGGGTTACCCATTGTAGAAGATGGAAAGATTGTAGGGATTATCACAAGAAATAGTGTAGATAAAGCTCTAAATCATGGATTTTCAAATGCACCTGTAAGTGCTTATATGACTTCAGAAGTAATTACAGCAGATATACATCTCAGTGTTGAAGAATTAAAAGCTCTTGTTGTGGAAAAAGGAATTGGAAGAGTTCCAATAGTTGATGAAAAAGGGAAGATACTTGGGATAGTAACTAGAACGGATATATTGAAATCTATCTACAGTAAAAATCCAGTAAGGAAGGCAAAAAAATTAAAATTTGAATTGGAAATAAAAAATGATATAGAAGAGGTCGTACCTAAAGAACTTTTGAAATTGTTGAAAATTATAGAAGCGGTATCAAAAAAAAGAAATGAAAGAGTATTCTTAGTAGGAGGAATTGTGAGAGATCTCATATTAGGAATAAACAATAAAGATATCGATATAGTAGTAGAGGGAGATGGAATAAAATTTGCTCTTGAATTAAAAGATGTGCTAGGAGCAAAAAAAGTGAGAATACATGAAAAATTCAAAACAGCAGTGGTAGTAGTTCACGATGATTTGAAATTAGATATAGCTAGTTCAAGATTGGAGTATTATGAATACCCAACTTCCCTCCCAGTGGTGGAATATGGAAATATTAGAGATGATATGTATAGGAGAGATTTTAGTATAAACGCTATGGCTTTGGAAATAGATAGCTATAATTTTGGAAAACTAATTGATTTTTATGGTGGCTATGATGATCTTGCCAATAAAAAAATTAAAATTTTACATAATTTGAGTTTTATAGAAGATCCTACAAGGATAATAAGGGCATTTAGATTTGCTGCTAGATATGGATTTGAACTAGAAAAAGATACAGAGATCTTTTTAAAAAATGCAATAAGCGATGGATTTTTAAGAAAAATATCTTGGCCACGGGTTAAACAGGAGTTAGAAATCTTATTTTCTGATAAAAATTTAACTAGAGGTATGGAATTTTTAAGTAAATATAATGTATTTAGCGAAATCAACCCCAATATTCAATATGACTTGGAGATGAAGGGAAATATAGAAAAAGTAGAAAACCTTGAGGACCTTCTAAATTTTGTCAAGGTTAAAAAATGGTTGTTGGTATTTTTGATCATATTAGAAAATTTAGAAAAAAAAGAGTTAGATTTAGTGTTTAAAAAATTTAATTTTTCAAATAAATTTATAGAAAAGTATGATTATGGTATATTAATAAGAGAGAAAATACTGGAGCAGTTAGATTCAACAGATAAAAAATCAGATATATATAATGCACTGAAGAATATATCTATGGAAATAATAACCCTTATTTATATTCAAAACAGAAATGAAAAAATAAAAATAAAAATAGAAAACTATATCTATAATTTATCTAAGATGAAACCTCTTATTAGAGGGGAAGACCTTATGAAAAATGGAGAATTACCAGGGGTAGAATTTAAGGATAAACTAAATGCTTATTTTATGAAACAGTTAGATATGGAAAAACCAACAAAGGAAAAAATATTAAAAATGTAGGAGGAAAGATGAAAATAAAATTTTTATACATATTAGTGATATACAATATTTTTGTTATTACTCTCAAATCAGAATCAAAACCACTATCTTCTAAAGACAATCCCATAGAAATATCAACTATCGATTCAAAGATTGAGTTGAAAAGATCTCAAATAATGGAATTGGAAAAATTAAAAAAATCAATTTTAAAGAAGAAAAAATCCGGGGAAAGAATTAAAGTAGGCCTTGCTCTGAGTGGTGGAGGATCTAAGGGATTTGCTCATATAGGAGTACTCCGAGTTTTGGAGGAGAATAATATTCCCATAGATTATATCAGTGGAACTAGTATGGGAGGTATTGTAGCTAGCTTATATGCTGTAGGGTATAATCCAGATGAAATAGAAGTTATTGTAAAAACTATGGATTGGAGATATAGATTATCTAATGACCCCATGAGGATGGATATTCCATTGGAGGAAAAATTTAAATCAGAAAAATATTTTGCCTCAGTAACCTATGATGATAAATTAAATTTCAGTCTTCCAAAGGGTGTTCTAACAGGAGAAAAATCATATTTAAAATTAAAAGAGTTATTTTGGGATGTAAAAGATGTTAAATCTTTTGATGAATTTAAACCTATTTTGCGAATAGTTGCCACAGATTTTAATACAGGAAAAGCTAAAAGTTTTGATCATGGAGATCTAGCTCTCATTGTAAGTGCTAGTATGGCAATTCCCACCATATATGATCCTGTAAAGATAGAGGATAAAGTATATATCGATGGTATGGTTTCTAGGAATTTACCAGTAGAGGACCTCTTTTTAGCAGGGGCAGATATTGTTATTGCCAGTGATGTAGGAACTCCTCAAATAGATCAATTAACATACAATTTATTGACTGTAGTGAGTAAAATTTCTACATATAGAGGAACAGAATCTACAGAAAAGCAAAGGGAATTAGCAACTATAATCATAGATCCTGATGTTAAATTAAAAGATGCTACAAATTTTGATAATTTTGACAATTTAATATCTAAAGGGGAGTCAGCAACTAAGGAAAAGTTGAAACAATTAAAAAAATATGAGGTCTCAAATATAGAAAAAGAAGAACGAAAACGAGGGACTTTTGAAGAAGTGTATATAGATAAGATTCAAATTGATGATTCCAAATTTTTAGGGAAAGAGATGAGAAATGAAATAATAGAAGATCATTTGGATAAAAAAATTCCAGGAAAGGTAAGTTATAAGGATTTGGAGAGTTTAATGATGAAACTCTACGCTATGCCGTATATTGAAAAATCTTACTATAGAATTGAGGGATCTACACTAAAGATAAGTGTAGATGAAAATGATCTTAATTTTATAAGAGTTGGAGCAAATTATAATTCTGATATAGGAGCAAAATTAGCTGTAGGAACAGATCTTACAAAAATAGGAAAAATAGGAAGGGTAACCTCCTTAGAAGTCGAGGTAGGGGACTATAAAAGTGCTGAATTTAACAACTTTTGGTATTATGGAAAAAAAAATAAAATAGGGGTTAATTTAAAGTTAGGATACGAGGAAATGCCTATATATATCTATGATGAAAGAAGTTTAAAAGCTGAATCCACAGAGAAGAATAAATTTATAGACCTCAGTTTAACAACTAAACTATTCAGGCAATTTGATTTTTCTGTTGGAGTAAAATATATAGATGCTGAAAATGAATTTGATGTTGGTTCCGATGAATATAAAAACCTTTTAAATCAAAAATATGCATATCAAGAGGCATATTTAAAGCTAGTATTGGATAGAAAAAATAGCTCGATCTACCCTACCAAGGGGAGTTATTTACAAGCTAGACATGAGGTTGGGGGAGTAGGTAGTGATGATGTTGAATATTATAGTGAACTAGCGATAATACAAGGCTATATGTCATTAACTTCTAAACTTTCGTTGAATACCTCTTTAAGTGGAGGAGTGATTACTGGTGAGCATATTCCTCTAGGAAATCATTTTAAAATTGGAGGAATAAACAACGATTTGGATAATAATTATATCTCATTTTATGGATATAATATGATGCGAGAGTTAGCTTCTGAATTTGTAGTAGGGCAGATAGGAGCTCAATATATGATCTACCCAAATATATATGTATTAGCTAAAATCAATGTATTGTCTTATACTGGTGTAAAGGATAACGATTTAATAAAAAATAGTGACAACTTGATATTTGAAGATATTGAACATGGATATGGAATAACTTTAGGATATAAATCTATTTTTGGACCAATAGAATTTTCAGCGACAAATGATGCAGATTCTCCTAAAAGTACAATAATATCTGTTAATATGGGATATATATTTTAAAAAAATTATAGGATCTATTATTTTCTTTCAAGATTTTTCAGTGTAAAGATAGATTCAGATAGGTCAGGATTTAATTTTATATCAGTTAAAATTAGTTCAGTATAAGAATTTTTCTTTAATTTATCGTCTATACGAAATATCGTTATATAGTACCGATCTTCAATTTTTTTGATTTCATCGACTATATATTCTTTTAACAGTTTACCAGAATTAGCATACATCTCACCCTTATCTATGGTAAGGGTGTTTTTATTTATCCAGAGGATCTGTTTATAATATTTAGCCTCTTGCCCTTCTCTTCTTATTAAATCTAAGACATATTGGGTAGGAGTTTCATTTATTATTTCAGAATTATAGAGGATATTGTATTTATTTCTGTCAGTTTGATCATCGTAGGAGATATCACTTCCCATCATACTTTCCTTTAGCATATGTTTTGAAATTTTTATTGTTCTAGATGTACTAGGCATATATATCCATAGATTTTTACCATTTCTTAGATATTTGGTTCCTCTATCTCTGGCAGGGTGTTTAAATACGATGAAAGATTTTTCATTTCCCACAGCATCCATAATAAATTTTTTTGTGTATTTTTTATCTTCCCTATGAATAATCATCTCACCACTATAACTAACACTTTCAGGTGTCATATTGTAGTCTAATTTTGTTAATATTTCTTCGGAACTCATACTAAAAATTAAATTTGATAACAGAAAAAAAATAAATAATATTTTCATGGTTTTCTTCCTCCTAAGATTACTCATTTCTCATATTCTCTACAGCTTCTTTTTTTACCTCTGAAAAGATAGCTAAAAAAGTAGCTAAGATAGAGGTACTGAGAGCAATAAAGAGACTTAAACTTGTAATAAAAATAGTTAAATGGGGATAGATAACTCCCTTTATATTTAATTCACTGGTGAAAGATTCAATCATATCACCAAAATTAACTCCTACTTTGCCTAAATAGAGTGCAATTCCTCCTCCTAAGACGAGTCCGGCTATTCCCCCTATGGACCCCATGAGACTTCCTTCCAAAATAAACATTTTTTTAATCTCACTTTCCTTCATTCCCAAAGCTTTTAAAAGACCAATTTCATGACGTCTTTCAAAGACAGTCATAAGCATGGTATTAGAGATACTGAGTCCAGATAAGGTAGCAAAGATAAAGATAAATATTCCTTTAATCAAAGGTAAAATTTGAGTAAAACTTTCATTCATCCCTATTTCATCCCACTTTTTCACAAGAACATCTTCGTTCATATTTTCAGTGAGAAATTTTTTTATAAGATTTTCATTATTATTGGAATATATAAGGTATTCTGTTATACTATCTTCCATATCTAAAAGGTATTGACTACTAGAAAGGGTGATATAGAAACTTTTATTTAGTTTGGTATTATCCATCTTATAAAATCCAACTATATCATAGTTGAGAGAATAGAGGGATTTATCTTGAGTTTGGGTAAGGAGGGTGACTTCATCTCCTAATTTTAAATTGAGCCTTCTTTTGAGAGTTTCACCGAGAATAATTTCATTGTTATCTTCTAAAAATCTTCCAGAATAGATAAATTTATCGAATCCAATAATTTCTTCATCCTTACTTTCTATCCCACTTCCCATGGCTTTTTCATGTTTTTCATTGTAATAGATCAACCCACCAAATCTTATTCGACCGACACCGATATTTGTTTCTGGGATTTTTTGGATCACTTTATTTGTTTTAGAATATGAGAAGTTAGATGAAACGTCCAAACTTCGAGATCGGAGTTCATAATCTAATGCTGTTATCCTCACATCTCCTGTCATTCTTTTTCCACTTTCTAAAAATAAATTCTTCTCACCTTCTATCCAACTGAGACCAAAAGTCATTCCAGAGGTGGCAATTAAAATAATCAGGATAGTCAAAAAAGATCTTTTTTTATTTCGTTTTAAATTTTTAAAAACTATACTAAATAACATAGTCATCTACTCCCTTATAACATCAATAGGATTTAATTTGGTTGCCTTATAAGCTGGATAAAAACTTGCTATAGCTGCTATTACTATTCCAAATAACAAAAATAATAAATTTAATTGAGGGTCAAAATAAGCATATATCCTATCAGAAAGAGGTATAGTAGTGGACAGTTCACGGGCAAGAGATGGAATAGGTATTCCTACTAATTCATAATAATAAACTAGACTTCCTCCTAAAATAAATCCAATACCACTACCTATCCCTCCTAATATACTTCCTTCTAAGAGAAATAATTTCATAATCTCTTTAGGTTTTAAACCATTGGCCATTAAAATTCCAATTTCTTTTTGTCTTTCTAACATGGCCATCAACATGGTGTTTACTATTCCTACTCCAGACATGAGTAAAATAATGCAGCTTAATATTATAACTACTTTTATTTTAAGTTTAGTTATGACTATAAGGTCAAAAAGTTCATCTAGATAGGAGATAGTCTCCACTCCTAATTCATCTAAATCTATTAAATCAGTAGGAGTGATCTCACCTTTTAAAACAACATCATTGATATGATCGGTTTCAACAAACTCTTGAGCTAATTTTAAATCTATCAATACAGTATTGAGGTCAAATTCTAATCCCCCTGTTTTAATGATTCCTGTGACTATTAGATCTATGGCATTTAAACTATCTTTCGCTGTAGTCCCCCGTAGAACAAATGGATCTCCTACATGTAGACCTAAGTCACTAGCTAGATTAGAAGAGATAACTATTCCTAGATTACCCTGGGTGAGGTAGGAACTTCTTTTAAAGAAACTTTCTTCAACTTCTCTATCTCCTCCAATGATCCTAACTGGATAATCATATCTACCATCGGTTATAACACCTGAAAAAACTAGACGGCTACTATGATCATATTTTTTTAAGATAGAAAGAGCTTCTTTTGGGATAAGGAAATCTAAACGATCATCGATATTTTCATATTTTTCTTCAAAATAACCTTTTTTATATAGTTTGTAGTCTCCAGTTTCTGTTTCCCTCATTATTTTAATGATCCTTCTTTCCATCCCTATATTTAACCCTATGCCTACAATTATGAAAAAAATACCAAAGGCTAAACTAGCCAATGTTAAAGCTGATCTGATACGATGTCTAAAAACATTTCTAAAAGCCGTCTTTACTATCATAGTTATCACCTTCTATCTTTCCATCTCTTATCCTTATAACCTTTCTGGCTTTTTCAATGATCATAATATCGTGGGAAGAAAAGATAAAGGTAGTTTTTTTCTCTAAATTTATTTTCACCATTAGATCTAAGACCTCTTTACCAGTTTGAGTATCTAGATTTGCCGTAGGCTCATCTGCCAAAACTAAAATAGGATCTTTTATAAGGGCACGAGCTATGGCAACCCTTTGCTGTTGGCCACCAGAAAGTTCCGAAGGTCTTCGGTCTTTTAGTTGGAAAATTCCTAATTCATTGAGGAGTTTATCAATCTTATCTTTTTTTTCTAAGGCACTATGTTTTTCACATAGATTTAGAGCGAATTCAATGTTTTCATAGACGGTTAGTACAGGAATAAGATTATAATTTTGGAAGATAAATCCTATCTTATCTCTTCTAAAATCTGCTCTTTCGTCTTTATTTAAAATGCTGATATCTTGTCGATTAATAATGATTTTTCCACAAGTAACAGAGTCCATGGCTCCTATAATATTTAAAATAGTAGTTTTTCCAGACCCAGAGGGGCCTGCAATTACAGCAAAATCACCAGACTCAATCTTAAAATTGATATCATCTATGGCTTTTACTTCCACCTTTCCATGTTTATATATTTTTGTTATTTTTTTACCTTCTACAATAGTCATAGGTCCTCCTAAAAAAACATCTTAGTTCTAAAAACTATCTCACTAATTAATTTTTTATCATCTTTAGTTAAGTATCCATATTTTTCAAAGTTATGGTAATAGTTATAGGCAAACTCAAAATTTATATAGTCATTATAGATATAGTTTAAAGTTGTATTTAAATATCCACCGTCATCTATGAGTAGACATCCTTGATAAAATTCAAAAGATTCGTTTATTCTCAAGTTATAGGTGATATAGGCTCCGCCTCCTTCGTTATTATAAAATCCCTCTAGTGCAGTGTAGATATTTTTTTGATAGAGATCAAAATTATAGTCGACTCCTGTAACCAAAGTATATAGATCGTTGTTTTCATATTTATCATAGGATATTTGTCCCCAAACACCAACAATAAGATCTCCCTTGGTTTCTAAAACAATCCTTTCATTTTTCTCAATTTTTCTAGTCAATGGAGAGAGATCTGTAATATGGAAATAGTTCATCATAATTTCAAAATCATCTATCAAAAAAGTATATCTTCCAGCAAAATTCTCATCTTTTTCATCAGTTTTAAATCCAACGAATTCCAGTCTAGACATATCTGAAAGACTGTATTTAAATCTTATAGAATCAAGACCTCTTTTATCAGATTTAGGATCTTCTATATCAATTTCATTGAATACATCTGAAAGATTAAAGATATAGCCGTGCCCCCAGCTTATGGTTTGTCTACCAACTGAAAGAGTAAGATCATCGATATAGTACTCTAAATAACCTCTATATAGATCTATACTAGGGTCTGCCCCCTCTTCTCCAATTAACGACAGTTCTGTATAAAAATTTTCATCTTCATGTCGAAGACCTATGATTCCTTTATAGTACCAATAATTTTCTTCATAATTTTGGAAACTATAATCTCCCCTTAATTCGGAAAAATAATCTATGGAAAAGCATAGTTCAGTGATGAGAAAAAACAAAATAAAAATTTTCATAAAATGCCCTCCCAAAATTAAAGATAAGGTTGATAAGCCTGCTATATAAATGTTATACAGATTGAAATAGTGGAATCCTCTTAAAAAACATAAATAAGGAAAAAATAGGAAATTTTATATTTTGAGGTATAAGTATAAAAACGTTAAGGGAGGGAAATATGAAAAAGTTTAATATAAAAAAAATTTCATTGTTGATTGTATCAATTTTATTGATAGGTTGTAGTGGTCTTAATAAAACTCATGAGGGTCATATGATGGATAAGACTCAGATGGAGACTGAAAGTCATATGGAAATGAATACTCATATGCATGGAGAGATAAGCACTGTAGATGTATTTACACCTGTAGAAGAGTTTTTAGATTTAGAATTAGATAATTACAAAGATTATGAATTATATGGGCATAGAGTTATGATGGCAGATAATTCTAAGTATATTACTAAAAATACTGGAAATATTTTTATGAATTATATGATACCTCATCATGAAGGAGCAATAATAACTGCTCAAGGTGTAATCCTTGTTACTGAAGATGAAGAACTAAAAGCCTTGTGTGAAGGGATAATTAGTTCACAGATAGGAGAAGTAAAGGCAATGCAACAGTTACTATCCTCTAAAAATTTAGATGATAATCAGGTAAAAGATTTTGAAAAACTCATGATGAAATTAATGGGAGATATGATGGGGGAGATGATCGTTCCTGAAGATAATTTAAATAAAGAGGAAGCAGAAATATTGTTTTTATCAAATATGATAGCCCATCATAAAGGTGCAGTAAAAATGGCAGAGGAATACTTAAAAGTTGGGGGGAATAGTAATTTATTGGTGATGAATAGACATATAGTAATTACTCAGAATAAGGAAATTGAAATTATGGAAAAATTGTTAAAAAATAGACAGATGTAAAAAAAATCTATAAAAAAGCCGTCAAACAATTCTGTTTGATGGCTTTTTCATGTTATATATTTTTTATAATAAGATCTGTTTTTTTTAACTTTGGGACATAGTGGATATCATTGGATCTAAAGTATCTAGTATCAGAAGTAGTATCTATGACTTCTACGGTTTCCTTTGGTTTTCCAATGGCAATTAAAACTCCTAAATCATAGTCATCTGAGATCTCTAAAAGATCTTTTATAACAGGTTTATTATAGGCACCTAAAAGACAACCGCCATATTTCATATCCCTTAGTTTTAACATGATGTTTTGACTGGCAATTCCCATATCAAAATTAAACATGGTTTCACCAACACCTATTTTTTTTTCATTTAACATTAAGATATAAGCTGAGGGAGATTCCTCTTCTGTAGGATTCCAATTTATAAAACCAGCCCATTTAGTATGTGGGAAAACTTGACTACAAATTTCTTCATTGGAGATTAAAACATATCTTATACACTGTGCATTTCTAGCAGAACCAGAATATCTAGCGATTTCAATAACTTCTTCTAACTCTTTTTTAGTGATTTCCACTTTTTCAAAACTTCTAAAAGATCTTGTCTGTCTTATTAATTTATCAATCAAAAATATTACCCCCTTTGTAAATATATCTACTAAAAGTATCTTTCAAAATGCGGCATATGTCAATAGTAGGAGGGGATATATTTTATTTTAATGTTTATTTAATATTTTATCTATTAAAATTTAATAGACACAATGTCACATTACTTTTTATTTTCTCTATTTATCTTGATAAAATTATAATTTCCATGGATCTTCCTTTTATATCCAAAATTTGTAATAGTAGGAAAGATCCCTATTCTCCTAATTTGGAAGAGATCATCGCTGAGGCAATATGAACCTGAATCAGTAGAAACAGCATATGGATATCCAGCCTCAATGACTAATTTTTTAGCTCTATCATCTAGATCTCCATAGGGATAGGCAAAAGAATTTAATTTTATATTTAGTTTACTTTCAGTAATCTCTTTATCTTTAAATATTTCCTCTTTCATCTGAGTATCACTTAGTTCTGATAACCTGGGATGGCTAAGGGTATGTCCTCCAAATTCAATGAAACCACTATCTTTCATCTCTTCTAACATAGACAGATCCATCATTTTAAAGGTTTTTTCATCGGTTAAATCTACATCCCACTTATTATAGGTTCTGTTAGAAACTAGATAGATAATAGCTTTGAATCCAAATTCCTTTAGGATAGGAAATGCATAGGTATAGTTATCTATATAACCATCATCAAAAGTCAGCATAACATATTTTTTTTCAAATCTTTTATGGATAGGAATATTAGCTAGATCACAAAAATTAATAGGGATATAACCACCCTTCTTTAAGATCTCCATATGATCTCTAAATTGATCAATAGTCACATAGGTACCATGTTTTCCAGATTCTGTATCTAGATCTTTTATTACCCTATGGTACATGATTACAGGGATATCATATTTTTTTACTCGTACCCATTCTCTTTGATATGTTTTTTCTAAAGTATCTACAATTTTATCGATGTTAAAGTTTTCTGTGATGGTATCTATTACCTCTGTAGGAGTTTGTTTCAATTCTACACCACTGTCTATATGAGATTTAATAAAATTCCAATCAAAATCATGGGGAGTTCTATCTCCTACATCTCCAAAATTAGAAGCTAAAGCTTTAGATACTGTATCTATGTCTATTATGCCAATCTCTTTGGCTTCTCCAATAGCTAGAGTAGGTCTACCCATTAGTAAACTTTCCATAGCGACTCTTCCTGCTCCTATAATTAGATCAGAATTGGCCATATACTCATAGACATTGTCGATATATCCTGTAAAGTTTACTTTATCTTTAAATTTATCAAATCTTTCTGGGATATCTTTTCCACCGATTATATTTACAATGTATTTATCTAAATCAATTGAATTAGAGAGTAGATTATAGGTTATATCTGCTTTAGGGCCTGATAAACGACCTATGATAGAAATTACTTTTTTTGAGTTTTTAGGAGGGACTGAGATTTTAAATTTAGTTAGATCTATCCCGTTTCTAAGAACTTTAATTGTAGAAGGATCTACATCAAAGGTTTCTATTAAATCTTTTTGGATGTTTTCACAGACTGCATATCCACATCCGATAGGTTGTTTTCTTTTTCTATGCTTAGAAACATGTTGCATCCCATGAATAGTAGTTATAAATGGAGTTTTTGTGAATTTACAGGCTATCTCTGTACTCCAAGCAGAAGCACGAGAGTGAGCATGAACTACATCTATCTTATTTTTCTTTATGATTTTGATTAATTTTATTACTTGATCTACCCTTTGGAAGATATTTCTCTTATTAAACGCAAGGGGAATATATTCACCTCTGTTTTTTTTCGTCAGTGTATCGGAAACAAAATATAAATTATGCCCCCTATCTATTAATTTTTCTCCTATTTCAACTGCATACACTTCAGCTCCTGTAACTTCTAGCTGAGATAATGCCATGAGTATATTCATTAAATTCCTCCTTGAATTTAGTTTTTTATTTCTTTGGATGCAACGTTATGTTGCTATTTTATAGATTTATTATACCATAAATTGATTTTGTAGCTGTGAGGGAATTTTGGATTCTATTGGTTGTGAACTACAGGATAGAAAATGTAATAGATATGGGGTTGGTATTTCTCACTATATCTTATTTCTATCATTCTTCCTATGATATTAAAGTCATCTTTACTTTTGTTATTTTAGCTATAGTAAAATATTCCAATTTAACAATTCAAATCTTAAAGAATGAATTTTTAAATGAAAGATATATTAAAATATTCGAAATTTTTAATAAAAAATGGTATTCTTTGAGATATATTAAATAAATTTATGGGGGAATGATGCAGAGTACATCTTTAATTATAAACATAATATTTATAGCAATTATGATAATTATGTTTTTTTGTTATTTATGGGGAATGATACGTTATAATAAAACAAGGAAAGAAGTTGATAAACTATTCGATGAGTTAAAAGAGATAGAGGAAGATGGAAGGACTAGAAAATTAGAATCTATTAATTATGATAAAATAAAAGGTGAGGTAAATGCTTTCAATGAAACGTTGATGCCTAAAGGAGAGAAACATTATTCTACAATAGGGGTTGAAAGATATTTTAATAGCGTAACTCTATTAGAGGAAAAGTTGAATATGAGAATTATCAATAATATCCCTCAAATATTTCCTGGCGTAGGAATACTAGGAACCTTTTTAGGTTTAGCACTAGGTTTAAGAGCAGTAAATACAAGTGGATCGAGTAATGAAATCTTAAACAGTATTCAACCATTGTTAGCTAATATTTCTTTGGCGTTTATAACAAGTATAGTTGGTATCGGTTTTTCTATTTTAGCTACATTTATACTTCATTGGTTTTTAGGTGGAGCAGAGGAAAAAATATTAAAACTAGAGAATATTGCAAGAAGAATATTTCCCCTGTATACAAAGACACTCCAAGGGGAAGAATTATTAAAAGAAATAAAAGAAATAAAAACAACTACAAATGGTTTAGCAACAGATATCTCAAATCAATTGGGAGAACATATTAGTACTCAAGTCGGAGAGAAGATAGATACTCTTGTATCAGGAAGTAATGAAATTATGAAGGGACTTACCCATGATATTGGAGATAAGGTAGAAAGAATAACAGAAACTCTATCTAATGATTTTGGAGATAGTCTAACTGGAGCTTTAGATAAAATTTTTACAGAAGATCTTGTAGATAATTTTAAACAAATTGGAATAGATATAGTAACACTATCTGGTGAAAATATGACAAACCTTAAAAATTTCAAAGAAACTATGGATAGTGTAATCTTAGACCTTAATGATATAAAAGGTAATTATGAAGATATTAATGATAAAACTTCTAAAACTAATAAAGAAGTGTCGAGTTCATTGGATCACTTGACAGAAACAATAGTTGAAAGAACAGAGTTAGTAGATAAAAGCTTGGAAAAAACTGATAGTATTTTTAATAATGCTGCATCACAGGTAAAAGTTTTAGAAGAATCATTGAGCAATAGTTTAAAAGATACCTTTAATACACTAGAAAAACTTAGTGAATATATGATGACAAATAGAGAAATAAGTAAATCAATGGAAAATATTATAAATTCTGAAGAAGGAATGGAAAAGTTAAATAGTTTTGAAGAAGTAATTGGAAAAATAACAAGTGACCTTAATGATATAAGAGAAAGCTATGAAGAAATAAATATTAAAACTTCTGTTACTAATAAAGAAGTGATAAATTCATTGGATAAATTAACGGGAACATTAGTTGAGAGAACAGAAATTGTGGACGAACAACTCGAAAAAACAGCTACCACTTTTAATAAAGCTACAAAACAAGTAGAAGTTTTAGAAACTTCTCTAAATAATGGGTTAAAAGAAACTACCGCTACTATAGAAAAATTAAGTGACTATATGAATATCAATAAAGAAGTAAGTGAGTCTATGAATAAATTTATAGGTTCTGAAGAAAAAATCTTAGAGTTATGGAATGGCTATGATGATAAATTTACAGACTTAAATATTTTACTCGTGGAAGGATCAAAAGGTTTTGAAAAAAGTCTAAACGCATCTGTATCCAGCTATAAAGATCAGCTAAACGGTATAAGAGATGAATTTGCAACTATGATGACCACTTTAAATCAAAAATATTCAGATTACACAAATAAAAATACAATAAATCTCTTTAAAGAATATGACCATCAACTTGCTACAGCAATAAATAAGTTTGGAGGATTGATGAGTAGATTAGAAGAAGAAGTAGAGGGTCTACAGATTATGATAGAGACTCAGAACGAAAAAATAGGTGAGGCTATAGAGATTATAACTCCTATAAAAACAATTGAGATAGAAAAAAATATTCAGGATTAATCTAGTATGGAGGAGAAATGAAAAAGAAAAAATTTAATATAACCGATAATTCATTTTGGATATCCACTGGTGACCTTATGGCTGGGATATTATTTATATTTGTATTACTATTTGTAGTCCAACTATTAAGTGTCCAGTCTCAGCTAGAGACTAAGGAAAAAATTATTGAGGAACTTGCTACAGTAAAAAATAAGATAATAGAAAATCTAAGTGGAGAGTTTAAAGAGGACAACCTTAAGATTAAGATTAATCCCAAGGATGGTTCCATAGAACTAGATGAAAAAATATTATTTGATAACAATGAAAGCACCTTAAAGGCTGAAGGTAAGGCATATCTAAAAGAATTTATTCCAAAATATGTAAAGCTTATCTTAGGAGACAAACAAATAAGAGAACATATAGATGTTATACTCATTGAAGGACATACAGATGATGTTGGGAGTTATTTCTATAACTTAGAGTTGTCTCAGAGAAGATCCTATTCTGTTGTAAACTATATTTTTAATCAGATGGGAAATTTTGAATATAAGGATCTCTTAAAAAAATATATAACAGCTAATGGAAGAAGTTCTGTTAATCTAAAATACAAGAAAGATGGTAGTGTAGATCGTGATAAAAGTAGGAGAGTAGAATTTCAATTTAAATTAAAAAATGATGAAACTTTAGAAAAAGTATTAGAGACTTTAGAAAAGTAGAGGGACGATATGAAAAGAGTTATATTTGAAAATTATAAACCTAAAAAAATAATAGATGCTATAGAGAAATTAGGAATAGATGAAAATGATAGTATAAGTTCTAACAAACTACATATGTATATAAAAAAAGTATTAAGAGGTCAACAACTTCAAGAAAATAAACTTAGGAAGATATTTTTAGGAATTGAAGAAGTAAAAGATTACCTTAAAGATATTGATGATGTTGAAACATTTTATAAAAACTTAATTAAGACATTAAAAGGAATTTATTTAATGAATAAAGATAGATGGGTTTTTGCAATAAGGCATGCTCTTTTCTCAACATATGAAGATAAAAGTAAACATCAGATTTTAAAAAAAGTTTTTTCAGAAAAACTATCTGATAACTTAGAATTTAGTTCCCTTGCAAACAAGTACATTTATAAGTATTTGAAAAATGATGAAGAGATGGGAACCTTTTATACAAAGAGAATCTATAAACATTTTATAGAAAGCTCTCAGGGAATTCAATCTATCTATGAGGAATTAGGGGTATCTAGTGCATCAGAGTTCTATTATTCTACTGTAGTACAGATGATAAAAGATAATATTTTAGAAATCGCTATGGACAGAAGAGAAACGATATACTCTAGAGAATTTATTAAGGTCATAAAAGAAATCTTTTCAGAAAAAGATAGAGATACAATATTTAAGATTATTCTAAATACTTATGACAGCAAAAAAACATCTCCTAAAAAATTTAACACTTTATGGCTAAACTATATGTTAGAAAAAAATGGTGAATCAAATCAAAGAGGATGGGATGGATATTCTGAAAGAGAAAAAAATACCTTTAAGAGATGGTTTAATTATAAAAATATTGAAGATTTTTTTGAAAAATATGCAGTATATCCAGAAAGAAAAGATTATTGGCATAAATGGACTAGTCTTATAAAAGATACTGTTATAAGATTGGAATTTAAGACTGCACTTATAATGCAATTTGAAAATCATTTGATAATTGAGTTTGGGGAAGTAGGTGCCGTAAGAATTTATGAAAATAATGAATTGTCTATTAGAGAAATAAATTCATTGTTTAACAACTATCCTAAAACTAGAGCCATAAAAAAAATAGATTTAAATTATAATGAAATCATAAATACAAGATGGAGACATCAAGGAAGTTGGCAATGGAAATTTGATTCAAATATGGGGAAATTGGAGTATAGAAGATGAGTATATTAAAAATGTTTAGTAAAGTTTTTGGTAAAGAAAATAGCAGTGATAATAAAATATTTAAATTTAAAAATAGATTTTTAAAAGATAGAATAGAAATTTCTATTAATGGGAAAAATGGTAAAGAAAATTTAAAAAACTATTTAGATAAATATAGTGATACAGAAGTTGAATATTTTAAAAAAGCACTAATTTTTCAAATAGACTTGGAGAAAAATGTTTTGATCCTAGAATATGAAGATATATATAATTTAAGCATAAATGAATTAGAATATTTTTTGTTACCTGGTTATTTTAAAGGTGTTATTGATATAAAAAATAGAGGATATGTTCTTAATCAAAAGGGCTTTCAATTTGAAATGTCTTTTTCAGATTTAAAAAAGACATATGAATATTTAGACGATAATTATTATGTGACAGATATAATAACAGGAGAAAGATTTTTTTTAGAAAAAGCTCAAATGGGTCTTGTCAGTGAAATTACAAAATTTAATAGGGAAAATTTAATCATTTCTAATCCTGAAGAACAGCTTAAGCTTATAGAAACTATACAAAAATCCTCGGAAAATATTTTTATAACCTACTCTGAACAATTACATAAATTTCATAATTTAGAGACAATAGATAAACTACAGATAGATTTTGAAAAAAAAGAGGGATCTCAGGGTCAGTTAGAAGTAGTTCCAAGGATAGAAGGTTTTTCAGATGAAGAAAATAAAGAATTACAACAAAAATTTAAAGAAGCAAAAAGAATAAATCAATTTTATGAGTTAGAAATAGAGGGAGAGACTGTAAAGATTGTCTTTAATAGAAAACTTAAACAAGCTTTACAAGTAATAAAAGAGGACCCTGTTATAAGTGAAATAGATTTTATTACAAAAAAATCTAAGATATTTAACGATGAAAGGTTAGAGCAAGAAGAAATAGACATAATCTATGGACCACGGGTAAAAGGATTAGGATATCTTAATTATAGAAGTAGTGCAGTTCCTAATAACAACGAAATAAACTGGATAAAAAAAGATTTTCCTTATATTCAAACTATGACCGAGAGAGTTTCATTGAGACCAGAAGATATTAATACTTTGAAGAATGCAGTAAAACATACTCCAGAAGGAAGTCCGATAGTTATAACCATTGGAGACGATAAGATCATTATTCCAAGTATAGAAGATGTTGAAAACCAAATAAAACAAATAGAGAATAGTGTTATAGATTTTCCTAAGATAAAAAAAGCAAAGGAGATAGAGGAGCTAATCGAATATTTTGAAGAATATCCAAAAGAAGAATATTATGCTAAAAATGGGTTTTATATACAAAATCCTAAAGATATTGAATTGCTTCAAAGATATAAAGAATCTTTAAATTTGGAAGAAATAAAAAAAGAGATAAATAAAAAGGCATCACTCCTTCTCAAGGATAATCTAGAAAACTTAGACTATGAAGAGGAAAAAAAATCTATACTGACAAAAAAATTTAAATTTATAAAACCTTCAAGTTTAAAAAAAGAGATAAATTTATTTCCTCATCAAGAAGAAGGAGTAGCCAAACTTCAAAATTTATACTCTATAGATAAAGTAAATGGAGTACTTCTTGCTGATGATATGGGTCTTGGTAAAACTATACAAATATTGATATTTTTAGCTTGGTTAAAAGAAAAAAAGGGTAAAGAAACTTATTTAAAAGCTTTATTAGTTATGCCAACCTCTCTTATTAATAACTGGAATTTTGAAAGTGATAACCCTAAAGAAAAAGGAGAAATTCAAAAATTCTTTAACAAAGGTACCTTTAAGGTGACCAACTTCAAGGGGAAGCTTTCTGATGAGAGGATAGATGATCTTAATTATTCCGATATTATCATTACAAGCTATGAAAGTCTAAGACTTAATCACATAGGAATGGGAAAGATCAATTGGAGTGTAATTGCCTGTGATGAATCTCAAAAGATAAAAAATCCTACTACTTTAGTAACAACAGCTATCAAAACTCAAAATGCTAATTTCAAGATAGCATGTAGTGCTACTCCAATAGAAAATACCTCAGAAGATCTATGGTGTCTCATGGACTTTGTTAAACCAGGATTACTAGGAAGTCTTAAAGATTTTAAAAAAGAATTTTCTAAACCAATAACAAATAATCAATCAAAAATAGAAGTTATAGAAAAATTAAATAACAATCTAAAAGGTAAGATAGATGATTTTTATATAAGAAGAGTAAAGGATGTGCTAAATGTAGATGGTTCTTTCCCTGACAAGATAATATGTTATTACAATACTCTGCCTAGTAAAATTCAAGATATAAAATTCCAAGAAATTATAGATGAAAGTTATGACCCAGGACAAATTTTAGGAATAATTCAAAAAATGTTAATGATTTCATCTCATCCAGAAATTGCTAATGGATCTGATCTAATCTCAATAGATATTAAAATTTTAGAAAAGGAATCATCTAAAATAAATACTTTGAAGAAAGTATTAGATAAGATAAAAAATAAAGATGAGAAAGCAATAATTTTTACTAAATATAAAAAAATGCAAAAGATAATATCTATTCTTATAAATACCTGGTATAAATTATCTCCAAGTATAATAAATGGAGATGTTAATACTAGTAAACGAAAAGAAGCATTGGATAAATTTAAACAGAATGAAGGCTTTGATATAATAGTTTTGTCTCCAGAAGCAGCAGGGGTAGGACTAAATATAACAGAAGCCAATCATGTTATTCATTATACACGTCACTGGAATCCAGCAAAAGAGGAACAGGCAACAGATAGAGTTTATAGAATAGGTCAGAAGAAAGATGTTTATGTACATTACCCAATTTTAAGTTATAATAAAAATTATCCAGAAACAGTAACTTACGATTTAGAAACATGGATAGAGGAAGAGTTGAATAGAAGTTTAGAGATCTCTACTCCTGAAGAAAAACTTAATTATATTATTATGAAGAAGAAAAAGATGTTAAAAGATTTTTTCTTGGCAACACCTCTAGATATAGACGCAAGTGATTTTATTGGAGTAATGGGGAAATAAACCTAAAGAAGAATCAACATTTAAAGTTAACAAAAGAGACAGTTTAAGCTACAAATAAAATGGTCTAAATTATTTGAAATAGCCAAGTACATTGATGACTATACGACAACATATACAGCTTCAGAAGAGTAAATGATAATAGAGGCACATAGGAAATTAATCCTATGTGTCTTTTTCTATATTCCTAATATTTCTATTTTTTTTCTTGATGCTCCATCATATATTTTTAAAATGAGAATTTTGCTTTAAGCCGAAGTTTATAGTCATCTAGCTACCGCAGTAAATATCTCACGAGTTTCGTCGTTAACCATGCCCGTCAGGCATCCCAATAAGAAACGGGGATAACAAAGACAGAATGGTTTTAGCTTTGGTTTCTCTAAAAGTTCTCCTCTCCTATGAGGTGACGAATATTATAAATTTCTTGTAAATAAAAAGAAATTTATAAATGTCAGGAGAGGAGTTAGAGGTGAGGTCCAAATCACTCTATTTAACCTAAAAAAGAGCTCATGAGTGGCCTAAAAGGCCATTTGTTAACCCTTTAAGGCCACTCAGTGGCCTTTCTCATTTTGGATCTCTCTACCCCAGTGTTTTCAACGGATAAAAGACCTTCTTGTTGGCTGTTTTTCAAGCTCAAAGGTACAATCACAAGGCGAAGTGTTTTGAGAGCCTTAGAAGGCAAATCAGCTCTTTTTTCTCCTCAATTAATTTAAATATTCTTATAAGGGAGATAAAGAGTAATAGGTAAATAATAATTTTGTATAAATAGATCTCGTATAACATATGTGGCGTTTGATTTTATATGTTGATGAATCTATAGAGAACTTTTCTTTAAGAGTTATTTCTAATGTTTATTAAAAAAAAAGATTGTAAAATTAAGTCAATTATAGTACTATTTTTATATTATTAGTATAGCACGTATGCTATACACTAGGGGGATTTTAATGAATTATAAAAAAATTGCAATTGGTATTGCTTTAACTATTTTAACTGGATGTTCATCAGTTCAAGGTGTTGTAAGAGATAGAGAAACTTCTAGTCCTATATCGGCAGCAACGGTAACGGTCGTACGTACTCAAAGTTCTGCACTAACTGATGCGGTTGGTCATTATGATTTAATGGGAATGTTTATACCTGGAGATACTTTGATGATCAATGCTCCAAGTTATAATATTTCTACTCAGACTTTAAAAAATAGTAGTAAAAATTACATTGACGTAGAATTAGTACCTAGAAAGAGATAATATTTTAAATATTGGATATTTTACAAAGAATAGTAATGGCACAGAGGAATAAATTCTAATGTGCCTTTTTGAATACCAGTAAAAATTCATAGAAATGAGGAAAGTTCAAATCACTCTAATTCAACCTCTATTTTAACCTAAAAAAGAGCTCATGAGTGGCCTAAAAGGCCATTCGGTACCCCTTTAAGGCCACTCAGTGGCCTTTCTCATTTTGGGCCTTTCTACCCCAGTGTTTTCAACGGATAAAAGAGCTTCTTGTTGGCTGTTTTTCAAGCCCAAAGGCACAATCACAAGGTGAAGTGTTTTGAGAGCCTTAGAAGACGAATCAGCCCTTTTTTTCTCCTCGATTAATTCTAATGTTTTGAATTTTATGGCGATATATTTATATAGCGTATGTGATATTTCCTTAGGGAATAATATCATATGGAACACGCTATTTTTTCTGTTTTAATTATATAATTTAGGGATATAAAAAAATAAAGGAGAAGTAAAAATCTTCTTGAGCTTTTGCATCTCATTTCCACCAATAAATCCACAATTGAAAATATTGCGATTTTGAAACAGTAAGAGCTTAGGAAATAATCCTAAGCTCTTTTTTTATTATCTAGGAAATTATAAAATTCAATATTTGTAAAAAAAACAAAAGTTTAGTTGGATGATAAATAATTTTTAAGGGTAATACAAATCACCATATTTTTTATGATGGAAAGAAGTTAGTTTCATCTCAGTAAAACAGTTTGGACAAATCAATGGATCTTTTCCATATATTTTAAAAATACGTTCTCTCCAAGTGAAGGGAATGTTTGAAAAAACTTTTCTTTTGAAAAAAAATCTGATTTGAGCTTTAAGGTTTATTTTGATGTTTCTAGCATAAAATCCATATCTTCGAATAGCTTTAAATCCTTTAGGGTTAATATGTAGAATTAGTCTGCCAATAAATTTAAATAATGGAAGTGTAAGAACTATTTTTTCTTTTGTGGCGACGTCAATATACCAAAATGTGACTTGATTATCTTCAAATTTAGTTATTCTGTACTCAGCAATAGCAGGCCTCATTAGATAACGTCCGATATATTTTAAAATTTGAGGATTATTATCTAAAACATCACCTTTTAAATTAATGAAAAAGTCTTTTTTGTAACAAAGAGAAATGATGTTTTTGGTTTTTTTACATTTAGGATATGCTTTAGAAATACTTCTAAGAACAAGATATTTCCAAGAGTTATTAAAAAATTTAGGTGGGAAAAAATCAAGTTTTTTCCATGCGAGGTTCTTCTTGAAACCACCAAGAGAAAGAATAACATGAAAATGTGGGTGGAAAGAAGAGTCTCTGCTAAAAGTATGGATAGCAACAATAAGTCCAAAGTTGTGAATGTCATGTTTCTTAAACCAATTTTTAAATAGGGTTTTAATGTGATCAGAAAAAGTAGAGAGTAAATCTCTTTTAATGAGAGGGTAGTTCCATATTTCTTTAGGAAGAGTAAAGATAAGATGTTTATGTTTTCGATCAATAAGGTGAGAAGAAAGTTTGAGAGCCCACTTTTCAGCATAAATTTTGCCGCAAGAAGAACAAAATTTAGACTTACAAGTAACAGGTCTATAAGTAAAGTGAGAACAATTAGGACATGAAAAAATGGCTTTAGCAAAAGAAAATTCCCGACAATTTTTAGAGGCGAGAAGAGTAGTTTTGATAAAGTGAAGGTAAGTTTTAGGGAAATGCGAAAAAAACTGTGAAGAATGTTTAAAAAAAGCTTTTAAGTTGTCATTGGTAAGAATATCTTTAAGAGTAATAGTAGTCATAATAGTTATTATACCAAAAACCCCCCAAGATGGGGGCTGGGGGTTGAATAAGCGTTAGCTTTTTTTTATTTTTGATTATTTTTTAGTAGCTCCTACTTAATCTTTTAAGACTATTTTTTTACTTAGTCAATAAAGAGATTTGTTTTTTAGAGCCTATTTTCATATTTTTCCATTCCAATCGCATTGGAGATATTTTCATAATTTGTTTCAATAATTTTATTAAAGATCTTAACTAATTCAGGATCAAATTGTTTTCCAGAGCAAATTTGTAGTTCTAATAATGCTTCTTCTACTGATTTGGATTTCTGATATATTCTTCCTTGTATCATAACATCAAAAGAATCGATTATACTAATCATACGAGCAATTAATGGTGTTTCTTTTTCTTTTAATCCATTAGGATAGCCTTTTCCATCCCACCTTTCATGATGTGCCAAAATTCCTTGTTCAACCAAAGGTAAGGTAAATAATCCATTTACAATACGACTTCCAACCTCAGGGTGACGTTTGATAATTTGCCATTCATGTTCAGTAAGCTTAGAAGACTTTAAGATGATCTCTTCTGGAATAGCAATTTTTCCAATGTCGTGTAAAGAGGTTGCCAATTCTAGGGCATCTTGAAATTCTCGGCTAATATTCATAAAATTACCAACTATTTTAGCAATTTTAACCATTCGATTTATATGGGCACTAGTTTCATAGCTTTTTTCTTCGAGGGTTTTCTTTAGAGATTTTATATAGTTACTTCCAATACTTTTCTGATTTAAAAGCTTATCCATATACATTCGATCATCGGCTAGTCTGAGTAAATCTTCAAAACTATCTTCTGAACTCTTAATTAAAGAACTACCAACAGAAAAGGAAATAGGAATCTCCATAAAATTGGTTTTTTCACAGTTTTTAGAAATATATTTTGTGAGTTTTTCTAAAGACTGATCCGATGATTTTTGACATATAACAAGAAACTCATCTCCACCCATTCGAATGAGTGTGTCTAAATCAAGGTGTATGGAATTTTTTAATAGGGTCACTGACTCTTTAATTAAGTCATCACCACTCTGATGTCCAAATGAATCATTAACAAATTTTAAGCCATTCAAGTCAGTAACTATCAATCCTATAGGATAAGAATCCTTAGAGTTGATTTTTTTTAAAATTTCAGGCAGATATTGCCGACTATAGGCACCGGTTAAAGAATCATAGGTCGTTAAATGTTTCAGTCGATCTATTGATTCTCTATTTTTTTTAATTATGGTGTATAAACCAGAAACCAGTATTAATAGTCCTACCAAAAATAACAGATTGTCAAAGTTGCCTCCTAAAAAACTCGGCAATTTAAAGTGATTTTCAAATTCATCTAAAAAATCCACAATGAAACTTAAATAGATTATACTCCATCCGATGATAGGTACAGGCATTTTTAGTTTGAAAAAAAAGTATAAACCTAGTAATCCAACGAGTAAATAACCAATTTCAATAGATGCATTCAATAATTTAAATTCGATCGTATTATTCAAAATAAAGAGTAATAGGCATGCTAAAATTAATTCAGTGATAATAATTTCTTTTGAGATATACTTATTTACTTTCATAATTTTTATTTTCCTCAATTAATTCTAATGTTCCAGTTGTAGTAGCTACGACTGTCACTAGTGGTGCTATGAATATTCCTATGAGAGGAATAAAAAGTAATATTGTAAATAGCCCTCCATTGATTAGGAAAAATATGTAGTTATTACGTATAATAGTTGTTCCTGTCTCAAAATCATGACGCTCTAAAGTATAGTCAATAAATGAAAAACCAATATAGTATGATTGCACCACAAATAACAATACTGGGATAGCTGTATTTATAAGGGGAATAAAGAATAAAAGTAGGATAATACAAGTTATGACAAATTCCCTAAGAAATGATTTTAATGTGACAACTATTCCTCTTTTGATAAAATACAAATTTTCCTTCCAGCTAAAATTAAATTCTTTCTCTGTAACAATTGATTCAGTTCTTTCAGATATATAACTTAAAAATGGAGAAAGAACAATTAAAATTAAAGTCTTATAGATTAAATAATAGATTGCAAAAATTGTTAGATAGATAATAAATTTTAAAATAAATTGAATAAATGAATTCAGATCTCCTCCTAAAAGATTACTTGCAAACTCTACCAAAGCCCCTCCAATGAATCTACTTAAAAAATAAAATGAAATCATGAGAATCATATTTATAATTCCTGGAATAAGGTAAAACTTTTTCAGTTTGTTTTGACCTATAAATTTAAATGCTTTCATATAGTTGTTAAACGTAAAATTGATCTCTTTTAGCATGACACACTCCCTATTGAATATCTAGTTTTTAAAATGATTATACTCCAAAGAGTATTTATTTACTAATTTATTTCAATAAAATTCTTTCTTCTGATTTAGAAAACTGTGGTTAGGATGGAAGTGAAAATCATATATTTTTAATTTCGATTTTTAAAGGAGATTCAAACTTAAATCATCTAGATCAAAAAATGAAAAACTTTTAGGATGATGAAATTATATTTATATTTTTAGTATATTATATATCATATTGCTAGGGAAATTGAGCGTTTTAAATGCAAAATTCAAACTTTAAAAAGACTTGAAATCAATTCCTATCATATGAAAAAACACAGGGAATATTCACTTTATAAATAGGTTAAAAAAAGGCTAAAAAATAAGTAAAAAATAGGTTGCTTATTTTATAACTTTAGAGTATTATTCGGGTATAAAAAAGGAGGGGATAATCATGGAAAGAAAAGGCTGTTTTTTTGCTTTACTGGCAGGTGTAGTTTGGGCAACAATGGGAGGTCTAGGAGTAGTTTTAGGAGGTCTAGGATTGACCCCATATGAGATAGCATTTAACAGGTTGTTTTTTGGATTTTTATTGACAGCTGTTTTTTTATGTAAAAAAGGAAAAGATAAATTAAAAATAGATAAAAAAGGGTTTATTTATATATTGATTATCGGTATAATTACACAAGCTTGCACAAACATATTTTATTATAGTTCTGTAAATATCTCTGGATCTATAGTTGCCACATTATTAGTTTGTACAGGTCCATTATTTACAATGATATTTTCAAGCTTTATATTCAAGCAAAAACTCACGAAATTTAATTTAATTTCATTGGCTGTTACTCTAGTAGGATGTTTATTTGTGATAGTTAATGGAGATATAAAAAAAATAAATTTTGATGTAGTGGGAATTGGGTTTGGAATTTTATCAGGGATAACCTATGGATTGTTTCCTATATTCAGTAAAAAATTAGAAGGAGAATATGACAGTGAAGTGGTAACGTCATATGCTTTTGGTGTAGGAGCCATAGTGGTATTTATATTCTGTGATTTTGGAAGTTTAATGTCAGAATATAGTAATAATAATATAATAGCTACATCTCTTTTACTGGGGCTCTTACCTACAGGAATTGCATTTTTCTTATTTTTAAAAGCAATAAATTATATTCCTGTCGTGAAAGCTAGCATCATAAGTTTAGTTGAAATACCTACAACAGCAATAATCGGTACATTATTTTTAAATGAGGTAATAACCATAAGTGGGGGAGTAGGGATGTTTTTAGTCTTAGGAGGAATATGGATTTCAAAATTTAAATAGAACAATATTTGATTTTAAGGGAGATGGTTATGAAGAAAAAGAACTTAGAAGAGATAATAGGAAATAGATGGAGTGGTGGGATTACAAAGGAACTTTATAGAGATATGAAAGACTTCGATATAAGGATATCTAGTGCATCTATAGAACCTGGATCCAGTAAATTTTCAGATTTTTCAAGGTATAAGAGGATCTTGATAATACTTGAAAATGAAGTAACTCTGACTAGAAAAAATGAGATGATAGATCTATCTGAAAATGATATTTTTTTCTTTGATGGAAAAGATGATATTGGTTCTCAAAATGAAAAACAAGTTTTAGATTTTAATTTGATATGGGATCCTTTAAATATAGAGGTGGATTTAAATAAAATTAATGGAGAGGATGATTTTTTTACCAACAAAAAAACTTTTATATTCTCTATGGAAAATGGATCAAATTTTAGTTTTCATAATAAAGATTATATCTTGAATAAGTATGATTTTATAGAAATATTAGATAGAGGATATAAGAATATTAAATTTAAAGGTAAATTTATAGTTATAAATTGGAAATAATTTTACTTTATTTATTTATTTAAATATAAATCTCGTATAAATGTGGTATATTTTATACTGACTATATTAGAATATAGAAAACTAAAAAATGGGGGATTTAGAAGATGTCGAAATTAACAGAAAGATTTATAAACTATGTAAAATTTGATACAGAATCAGATGAAAACTCAGCAACATGCCCTAGTACAGAAAAGCAATTAAAATTAGCTAGTTTTTTAAAAAACGAGATGATTGAAATGGGATTAGAAGAGGTGACACTGGATGAAAATGGTTATCTAATGGCAACTCTGCCTAGTAACACTGATAAGAATATTCCAACTTTTGGATTTATAGCGCATATGGATACTGCACCTGCATTTTCAGGAAAAGATATAAAACCTAAATTTGTAGATTACAATGGTGGAGATATAGTATTAAATGAAGAAAAAAACATAGTTCTCTCTCCTAATGATTTTAAGGAGTTAGATTCATATATAGGTGAGACTCTTATTACCACTGACGGGACTACTCTTTTAGGAGCAGATGATAAAGCTGGTATTGCTGAAATATTAACAGCCATGGAATATTTAATGGATCATCCTGAAATAAAACATGGGAAGATCAGAATAGGGTTCACACCTGATGAGGAGATTGGAAGAGGAGCAAATCTATTTGATGTAGAAAAATTTGGAGCTGAATTTGCTTATACTGTTGATGGTGGAAGATTAGGCGAGGTAGAATATGAAAACTTCAATGCTGCAAGTGCTAGGTTAAAGATAACAGGTAGAAGTGTACATCCAGGAACAGCTAAAGACCAATTAGTTAATGCTCTTCAAGTAGGGATAGAACTTCATAATTTATTACCGGTAAACCAACGTCCTGAATTTACTACAGGGTATGAAGGGTTTTATATGTTATCTGAGATGAGTGGAGATATATCTAATGCAAAGTTAGATTATATTATTAGAGATCATAATATGGATAAATTTATTGAAAAGAAAGAATTTATAGCTCAGGCTGTAGAACTATTAAATAAAAAATATAATAATGCTATTGAGTTAGAACTTACAGATAGTTATTACAATATGAAAGAAAAGATAGAAGAAAAGATGGAAGTTTTTGACATAGCTCGTGATTCTATGATTGAGTTAGGAATAGAACCTGTTATAAAACCTGTTAGAGGTGGAACAGATGGGGCTAGATTATCTTATATGGGACTACCATGTCCTAATATATTTACAGGTGGTCATAATTTCCACGGTCAATATGAATATATACCTGTGTCATCTATGGAAAAAGCTGTAGAAGTAGTAGTGAAGATAAGTGAAAATATTGCTAAAAGATAGAGAAAACTATTATATCAAATAATTAACTAAAAGAATCTCTTTTCAAGGGATTCTTTTCTTATAGTTAAAAAACCTACCTTAAATAATAGTATTCCTTGAAAGGAGGGGAAAAATTAGGTATAATAGTTAAGTTAGAGTCCAAAAAATATAAATAAAAGAACAATAGGTTAAAACAAATAGTTAGGAGGAAAAGATGAAAAAAATATCTTTTAGAAGGATGTTACCATCTAAGATTTTAGTGATGTCATTTATAGTTATAATATTTATAGGCACATTTTTTTTATCACTGCCCATTGCAGTAAAAGAAGGGCAGGAGATAAGTATTTTGACTGCATTATTTACAGCTACATCTGCAGTTTCGGTTACGGGCCTTTCATTGGTTGATGTAAGTTTGGTATTTAGTCCCTTTGGAAAAACGATAATATTGATATTGATTCAATTAGGTGGACTTGGAATAATGACTTTTTCAACATTAGTATTTACCTTGATAGGAAAACAAATAAGCTATCAAGAGAGGAAAATACTAAAGGAGGATCTTAATACCTATACGATTGGAGGAGTAATAAAGTTCTTAAGGCGAATCGTTTTAATAGTAATAGGGATAGAGATCATAGGAGCTATCTTTTTGACATTTGGATTTGCCAGCACCATGCCATTAAAAAAAGCCATGATATATGGAGTATTTCATTCAGTATCTGCATTTTGTAATGCTGGGTTCTCGCTTTTCTCAAATAGTATAGTTGGATATTCTAGCAATAAAACAGTAACTTTGACCATTGCAATTTTGATATCTCTAGGTGGAATTGGATTTGCAGTTATTAATTCTACTATAAACTACTATAAAACTGGAAAAAAAACATATAATTTAACTTCTAAATTAGCTCTTTATATAAGTTTTTTCTTGATTATTAGTGGGACCATAGTATTTTTTATATTTGAGAGAAGTAACCCTGGAACTATTGGTAATATGGGAATAATAGATGCATTGACTAACTCTTTTTTTCAAAGTGTGACTACTAGGACGGCTGGATTTAATTCAGTTCCAATGGAGAACTTGAGACCTTCAACATTATTTTTATTTTTAATTTTAATGTTTATAGGAGCTTCACCTGGTTCTACAGGAGGAGGATTAAAAACTACAACTTTTGGAATAATAATGTTTTATGTGATGGTAATTTTGAGAAATGAAAAGGATCTTGTTATATCTAATAGACGTGTGCCGTGGGAAGTTTTACATAGGGCTATGGCTATTTTGGTAATATCTCTCATATATATTACTGTGGTAGTATTTTTGATATTGATGACCAATGAGATGACCTCTATAAAAGATCTGGCAGATGCTGTTTTACAAGGAGCAGTACAAGGAAATGTTGTGGTACAAACGAGTAACTTAACTTTAGACAAGGTTGTCTTTGAAGTTATGTCAGCTTTTGCAACAGTAGGAGTGTCCCAAGGGATAACGGCAGATTTGAATATATTCGGAAGGATATTATTGATTTTGACTATGCTAATAGGAAGAGTCGGGCCACTTACATTTATGTTGGCATTTAGTGAGAAAATTAAAGTTAGATCTTATAAATACCCACACGAAAATGTATTGATCGGATAAACTAAATTAGAAAAACCTAGGAGTTGAGACAAAAATGAAAAACTATTTAGTTATAGGCTTAGGGAGGTTTGGATCTAGTATTGCACAGACACTTTATGAAGCTGACAGTGAGGTTCTAGCAATAGATACTAATGAAGAATTGGTTCAAGAAGCTATAAATAATAATTTGATAGATAACGCCTTGATACTAGATGCTACTGATGAAAATGCATTGAAGGAGATAGGTGCTGGTAATTTTGATATAGCCTTTATAGGAATAGGAAGTAATATCCAAGCAAGTATCATGACAACTTTAAATTTAAAGGAGTTAGGTGTTAAAAAAATTATAGCAAAGGCAGTCAGTAAAAGTCATGGAAAAGTATTGAAAAAAATAGGTGCCGATGAGGTGATATATCCAGAAGAATATATGGGACATAGGATAGCTATGCTAGCCATGGAACCTAATATGATGGAACACATGAGATTTTCAAAAGATTTCTTATTGGTAGAATTTAAAGCACCTCCATCATTTTTGAGTAAAAATTTAATGGAATTAGCTGTAAGAGATTCGTATAATATAAATATAGTGGGAATAAAAAAAAGTAATGGAGAGTTGAATTCGAGTCCTAGAGCAACAAGTGTCATTGAAAAAGGTGATACACTCTTGGTTATTACGGATTCTAAAACAGCCAGAGAGTTAGAAAATTTAAAGTAAAGAGGGAGAAAATAATGCACGAATTTGATGTAATAGTAGTAGGAGCAGGACATGCAGGTTGTGAAGCAGCCTTAGCATCTGCAAG
>Ga0316197_10000370_pt1 | contig 31790 bp, 24 predicted proteins | sample OudBiesiAoxic_MG_FD_204939 | JGI IMG/M metagenome (GOLD analysis project Ga0316197, IMG submission 204939) | Coastal sediment microbial communities from Oude Bieten Haven, Netherlands - site A oxic | ecosystem: Environmental > Aquatic > Marine > Coastal > Sediment | place: Netherlands... | reverse complement strand
AACTCGAAGCATTTCGCAGATTGTGACGCGGGGTAGTATAGAACCGGACTGGATCCAATAATCGAAAGCTAGAGGAGAAACAGGGAAGATTTTCCGAGTTTCCATGAGCGGACAAAAATGAGGCTTTTTCCTGGTGATTGACCTGTCGAAACAAAGTCGGCGATCCGATGTTGCGCTTTTTTTGTATTTCGACCGCAGAGATCCGTCTCCGCCGAGGCAGGGCTAAGCTGCGGAGTAGCAAGCACGCAGGATTTCCAACCCCTGCGGCCGAATCTCGCCAGAGCCCCGGCCTTGATTCCGGTTCCAGCTCGGCCTATCACTGCGCCATGCATTCCTTCCACTACGAGAATGGCAGCCTCCACTGTGAGGGTGTCGACCTTCAGAGCCTGGCCGACGACCACGGCACCCCCCTCTACGTCTACAGCGCCGGGACCATCCGCGACCACTTCACGCGCCTGGATGCGGCGCTGGGCGAGCTCGACCACATGATCTGCTACGCGGTAAAAGCGAACTCGAACCTCGCCATCCTCGACCTCCTCCGGCGCCAGGGCTCCGGCTTCGACATCGTCTCCGGCGGTGAGCTGTTCCGGGTGCAGAAGGCCGGCGGCGACGCGGGCAAGAGCACCTTCGCCGGCGTCGGGAAAACCCGGGCGGAGATCGAGCAGGCACTACGCGCTGGAATCTACAGCATCAACGTCGAGTCCGAGGCCGAACTCGCATTCATCGACCAGGTCGCCGCCAGCGTGGGGATCCAGGCGCCGGTCGCCCTGCGGGTCAATCCTAACGTTGATGCAGGAACGCACAAATACATCTCCACGGGCAAGAGCGAGAACAAGTTCGGCATCGATTTCGAACGCGTCCGCGAGGTCTACGGGCGCGCCGCCCAAGAGTACCCAAATCTGATCCTGCGCGGATTGCAGATGCACATCGGTTCGCAGCTCACCTCCATCAAACCGTTCGTCGAGGCGGTAGAGAAAGTCGCGCCGCTCGTCGCGGAGCTCAAGGATGCCCACGGCATCGAGTTCTTCTCGATCGGGGGTGGCATCGGCATCGTCTACCAGGATTCGCTCGACAGCGGCAAGCTAGCCTGGTGGGACACCCATGCCGAGAAACCGCTCACCATCGAGGAATATGCCGCGGAGCTCGTGCCCCGGCTGAAGCCGCTCGGGCTGCGCATCCTGGTCGAACCCGGCCGGTTCATGGTCGGCAACGCGGGGGTCCTCATGACGCAGGTGCTCTACGAGAAGCGCGGTAGCGCGAAGACATTCAAGGTCGTCGACTCGGGCATGAACGACCTGATCCGACCGGCCCTCTACGAGGGGCACCACGACATCGTCCCGATCAAGCAACCGGCCGACACCACGACCGAGGTCGTCGACATCGTCGGGCCGATCTGCGAGAGCGGCGACTTCTTCGCCCAGGACCGCGAGCTCCCGCCGCTGGCCGAGGGCGACCGCATCGCGCTCATGAGCGCCGGGGCCTACGGCTTCACGATGGCCTCGAACTACAACTCGCGACCCTTCCCCGCAGAAATCCTCGTCGACGGCGAGACCCCACACCTCATTCGCAAGCGCCAGGTGCTCGATGACCTGATCGCGGGGGAGCAAGTCCTGCCGGGCTAATGGACTAACTCGAGCCCGATTCCCGCTCGATCGTGAATCGCAGCGCGAGCTCGTCCCCGACGAAATACTCATAGGTCATCCGCGCACCGCTATCGAGCAGGCGGCCGATGTTGGCGTCGGCCTCGGCGACCGAGAGCTTGTTCGCGCGCAGCTCCGCCTCACTGCGCGCCATCGTATCAGCCGAGAACCCGTGGACACGAAACAGGTAGATAATCTCACTGCCATCCGCCCGCGCGCCGATGAGGTCGGTGTGCGGGTTGAGCACCTTCGGCACCGCTTGGTTGATCAGCTCGGCATGGGTGCTCAGCTCCTCCTCAAGGTCGACCGAGAGCCGCTTCCAGGTGAGGAACGCGAAGGCGCTGACCATCGCCAAAAGGGCTAGGAGGAAGTGGCTGAATTTCATCTCACGAGAGGCGACCCCGCAGATGGGAGCACCACGCGCCTACTCTAAGGTCACTTGGCCGCGATGGAAACATGAAAGATGTTTCGGTTTCTTTCCCGTCCCGGAACGGCTAATCTTCCGCCGGCGAAATGCCCGTCCCCCGATGAATGTCCACCACCTCGAGCTGTTCTACTACGTCGCAAAATACCGCGGGATTACGCCGGCGGTACGGAAGATGCCCTACGGGATCCAACAGCCAGCCGTAAGCGGTCAGATCCTCCAGCTCGAGCGCGACCTCGGGGTGAAACTTTTCCACCGCCGCCCCTTCGCCCTGACCCCCCCAGGCGAAGAACTCTACGGGCACATCGACGGGTTCTTCTCCAAGCTGCCGCAGCTCGCCGCACGCCTGCGCGGCGAGGAGAGCCAACATCTACGCATCGCCGCCTCCGCCGTCGTGCTCACCAACCATATCCCAAACATCCTCGCGGCGCTGCGCAAAGAGTTCCCCGGACTCCGACTAACACTGCGCGATGTCCCACCGAGCGATATCGACCAGCTCCTCACCACCCAGGAGATCGATGTCGCCATCACCCTCCTGCACGACAAACTCGCCGCCGGCCTGCACTCGGTCGAACTCCTGCGCCTGCCAATCACCCTGCTCGCACCCGAGAACTCGCCGATCAAACGCTTCTCCCAGCTGCACAAGCAGGGGCCCGAGATCGGGGAGTCGCTCGTCACCCTCCCGCCACACGAGACACTGAACAAACTGTTCCAGTCCGAACTCGAGAAGCGCGGCCTCCGCTGGCAGCCAAAAGTCGAAGTCAACTCGCTCGACCTGATCCAGAACTACGTCGCCCAGGGATACGGGATCGGCGTCGCTGTCGATATTCCCGGCCGCAAACTCGACCCCGGCCTGCGCCGCATCCCCCTCAGCGGCTTCCCACCATTGCGCATCGCCCTCATCCACCAGGGCGGGCTAAACGTGGTCGCCAAGCGCTTCGCGGAGACCGTCGTCGAGTATGCCGCCGCCTTCGTGAAAAAAAAGAAGCCGCGATCCCAGTGAGTGCGATCCTAGGGCAGTGAGTGCAGTCCTATTGTTCTGGAAAGTCCAAATAGTCGTCTTGGCTTCGAAGAAGATTTTGGGGCTGGCTTGGCGGCGAACCCGGAGTAGATAGACATCTTCGACGATTTCCCAACAACGCCAGCGTCGAAATCTTCCGGCGGACGCCCAACGACTTAGATCCCTTACACCACTAGTCCCATGAGCCTGCAAGCCCTGATCTTCGACTTCGACGGACTCATCGTCGACACCGAGACCTCAATCTACCACGCCTGGCGCGAGATCTACCAGGATCACGGCCAGGAACTCGACCTCGCCACCTACTCCGACTGCGTCGGGAGCGACCACCAGCAGTTCGACCCGATGCAACACCTCGACCAGCTGCTTGGCCGTCGCCTCGACTGGAACACGCTCGAACCTATCAAGGAGGCTCGGATCCGACAGCTGCTCGAACATCAACAGGTCCTGCCAGGCGTCCGCGAACTCCTCGCCGCCGCCGCGGGAGAAGACATCGCCTGTGCGGTCGCCTCCAGCTCCTCGCTCGGCTGGGTCGGCGGCTGGCTCGAGAAACTCGAGCTGGACCACCACTTCGAAATCGTCCGCACCCGCGACCATGTCGAGCGCATCAAGCCACACCCGGACCTGTTCCTCGCGGCGACCGAGGGTCTCAAGATCCAACCCGCCCACGCGATCGTCTTCGAAGACTCCGAGCACGGCCTCCGGGCCGCCCAGGCGGCCGGTATCCACTGCGTCGCCGTCCCCAACCAAGTTACCTCCGCAGGCGTCTTCCACGGCGCTGCAATGCGCCTGAATTCGCTAGCCGAGATCGATCTCGAATCCCTCCACGGACTCTTTGACTAACATTAGCAAATGATTTTAGGGGTCAATTTTTGCAAGGGGTCAGACCCCTTGTTAATATTTACTTGATTTGGCGCTGGTCGTCGGGCATGGTCGAATGATCCTAGATGAGGCGGACACGGAAATTTTTGATGAACACACTTGCCGGTCGGGAAGCTCCGGATGGGGCACGCTTCGTCCACGTGGTGTCGAGAACAGCGGGGAGGGAGATCCTATTCGGTGATGACGAGAAGGAGATTTTCCACAAGATCCTCTTTAAACAACTCAAGTTTAGCGGTCTGCGAGTGCTCGCTTGGTGCTTCATGGGCAACCACTTCCATCTGCTGCTGGAGGTGCCTGATCGGGAGCTGGCGCTCGCGTCGATGAGCGACGAAGACGTCTTGCAGCGTCTGTCGGTGTTCGGGGAAGAGCGCTCGACGAAGTTCCTGCTCGCGGAATTGGAGGACTGCCGCCGGGCGGGTAATCTCGCCGGTGTCGGGCGCATTGCGGAGCGTGTCCGTGCGCGACTGTTCGATCTTTCCGCTTTCATGAAGGAGTTGAAGCTGCGTTTCACCCTCGCCTACAACCAGGCCTCAGGGCGGACTGGGACACTGTGGGAGGGGCGCTTCCGCAGCCTGCTGGTGGGGGCGGGGGAGGCCTTGCGGATGGTAGCCGCCTACATCGACCTCAACCCGGTACGCGCTGGAATCGCAGGGCGTCCGGAGGACTACCGCTGGTGCAGTTACACGGCGGCGCTGGGCGGAATGCGGCTGGCGCGCTCTGGGCTGATGTCGGCAATCTCACCCGGAAGCAAGGTATCCTGGTCCAAGGCGGCCGAATCCTACCGGATGTTGTTGTTCGGGATCGGTCAACCGGTGTGTGGTGGGAAGACCCCGGACGGGGTGATCCGATCGAAGGGTGGGTTTACGAAGCGTGAGATCGATGCGGTACTGGCGGAGGGGGGGAGGCTATCGCTGCCCGCGCTTCTGCGTTGTCGCGTGAGGTATTTTACAGATGGCGTCGTTCTCGGCAGCCAGGGTTTCGTCGATGACTTTTTTGAGCGACAGCGTGCGTGGTTTGGGTCGCGGAGAAGCAGTGGTGGGCGGAGGATGAAGCAAGGGGAATGGGGAGCCTTACGCGTGTTGCGGGCTCTGAAGGATGAAGTGGTGACGCCTTCTGGGGAGCCGGCGTAGTGGCGATCGCGGCAGCCCGGCCGCTGCTTCAAGCCCATCCAGTCCTGAGCTGCCCACCGGTGAGCGAGTGGATCCAAATTGCATTTCCAGCAAACGGGGTGGACATTCAGACTGCGTCTTCGATCCCGTTCCAATTGCAATCTGATGAAAACCACACCGACTCTCCTACTTGCAGCTAGCACTTTGGCACTCCTGATCTCACTGACCGGCTGCGGAAAGGACAAGCCTGAACCCCAAGAGGAGGCAGGTCCGCAATCAGCTCAGGGCGCGATGCTCGAGTCCGTGCGAGAGACCGTCGATGCCGCCAACGCTCGCTCCCGCCAAGTCGAAGAGGCGGCAGACGCAGCGACCGAGTAAGGGCTGGGCACGGGATAGGGGTCGCGCCTGCAGCCTGTCCTCGAGGCGCACGCTCCCGCTACGAGAGAAACTCCACAATCTTCGACTTCGGGCGTCCGATGATCGCCTTCTTGCCCGTGACGACGACCGGCCGCTGCAGCAGTTGCTTGTGCTTCAGCAATATCTCGATCACCGCCTCTGGATCTCCGACGAATGTAGCTGGATCGAGTCCGAGCTTCTTGAATTTCGAGTCTTTCCTCACCAGGTCTTCCACCGGACCTTCAAGCCCGGCGATGATCCCTTCGAGCGCCGCGCGGTCGGGCGGCGTCTTGATATAGAGGACGACCTCATGTTCGACTCCCAGCTCCTCGGCGACCGCCAGGGCATTCACTGAAGATCCTCAGTGTGGGTAGTGATAGATGGTGACCTTGTTTGCCATGGGGATTTCGATAGCGGTTGAAAGGCTGCCGGTCAAGGCCGGGACACCCGGCATTTTTTGCTTTCATCGGCCAGCATCATTTGCCAGTCTAATGCAAAGATTGAAGAGGAGAAGCCATGTCAGAAGAAAGCGATTCGAAACCTAGCGAGGAGCCGGTGGATCCGACCACAGACGAGAGTGCGGCTGCAGCTAAGGAGGCGGCCAAAGACTTCGCCAACAATGCTGGTGTCATGTTTCAGGGACTCAATCAGAAGATGCAAATCTACCTGGTGGCTCTCGTCGTGACTCTGATCTGCTCGTTCCTCTTTGGTGCCTTCAAGACCAAGGTCGAGATGGGCAAAGAGTTCAGACAGGTCGCCGAGCTTACTGGTCACAGCCTCAAGAGCAAGCACACCTCACCCTCGCTGGTCGGGCTGAAGGACTACTCCGGTGCGGCTGGTGGAAAACTTGCCTTTCTCGGGGCGGCAGCTGGCATCGGTATCCTGCTGTGGTCTACTTTCGGAAAGCGCAGAGAAGCATGGATCCCGCTCGGGCTTGCCGCGGCCGCCTGCCTCGGCGCGCTAGGTATCCTCATGACACGATCGGGGATGGCCGGCGGCTCGAGCTTCGGCGGCACCAGCGTCAGTATCAACGGGACGCTCCTAGGCTGGTGGGTTCCGCTGGCAGCAGCGATCGTCGCCGCGGTCGTCTCGATCCAGCGAATCCTGAAAGCTTAGCCAAGGGCCAACGCCCAGAGGGCGAAATTCTGCACTGCTTAAGCATTCCGGGGCGCTCGGATTGGACGTGGACATTTGTGTCTTAATGCCATTATCTTTCCGGCATGAAACGTAAATCGCGCGCTGCCCTCCAACTGCTGACCGGAACCTTGATCATCGTCGTTGCTGCCGGAATCGCCGGTGCGGCGGAGATGAGGAAGTGGACGAACCTGAAGGGTCAGACGATTGAGGCCAAGCTGCTTAGCGTCGATGCCGAGTCAGTCAATCTGCAGTTGGAGAACGGCAGCCGAGCCACGGTGCCCCGCAAATCACTCAGCGCCGCCGACCAACAGTACCTCACCGAATATGGTGGGGCGAAAGAACTGGAGATCGACCCCGATGCCAAGATCAGCGTCCCGGAGAAAGACATGCGCTTCGACTCGAAGACCGTCGTCAACCGCGACGACCGGTTCATTCTTCCCGGCGATTTCTCGCTCGAGTTCAAGATGATCGAATCGGAGCACTTCTTCATCATGACGAGCGGTTCGGTGCGCGGCGGGGATACGGCCGAGCTGGCCGAGCGCCTGTGGTACGGGATGAGCTTCTACCACCCTGGATTCAAGGCCAAATGGGGGGATAAGAAGCGGGCGATTTTCCTCTGTGGAGACAAGGAAGACTACCTGACCCTCGGCGAATACCACGCGCGCAACCTCGTTCTGCTCGGCCAGGGCAACAGTGCCGATAATTCCAAACTCACCTGGCCACGAGCGTCTAGTAGCGGGCTCCGCCTCACTGACGAGATCTGCGATGAGTACAACCTCGACCCCAATGCGCGAGCCTTCGACGCTTCGGACAAGACGCGCTTCAAGCGCGGCGTATGGAACCCCTTCCCCGCCCACTGCATTTCGGGTGATGTCCTCGGGGAGATGATGGGCGGCGCAGGAGGCGGCGTCGGCTCCGACGGATACTTCGCGATCTTGAAAGGGCACTCATATTTCAAGGAAATCCAGCTGACCGACGAGACGGTCACGGTGATGATCAATGCCGACGCCTACGCCGGGGATGAGGTCAGCCAGGCGGGCGGATTCAAGGACGGCCGCAAGTGGGCGCGCACCCTTCGCGACCTGGTCAAGAAGGGCAAGGTGGAACCCACCCTCTCCAGCCTCTACGCGGTGAAAGATTCCAGCAACCTCACCCCCGAGCTGACAGTTTCGATGTATGGCCTGTCTCGATACATGCAGAGCACCCCGCTCCGCATGCAGAACTTTTCCAAATTCCTCGACCGCGTCGATACCGGCCGCGCGATCCCACAGCCGATCGAACTAGCCAAGATCTTCGGCTTCGACTCGGTCGAGGCCTTTGAGGCCGACTGGATCGAGTATCTGAAGAGCAGCGACTTCAAGTAGCCGGAGGCCCCGCAGATCAATTTTCACGCGCTGAGGCTGCGAGGTCTGCTATCGGCCTAGCCCGATACACGGGCAAGGTCGGCTCCGCTGCTGCGATGCGCCTGGTCAGGATCTCCCCCTGGCAATTGAAAACTCTGGAGAAGAGCGCCGCGGAAGCCCGAGCCAGGCCGTAGGGCAGGAATGTTAGAGGATTCCGCTACCGGTCTGGCCGGTGCTCTTATTTCTTCTCTTCCTCCTCCGTGCCATTCTTTTCGACCGGCTTGTCCGACTGGAGAAAGATCTTCTGTTCGCGGTAGGTGATCACCGCGTCGGTCTCGCGCAGGAAGTCGGCTCCGAATAGGCCGCAGTATTCCCCGCGCGCGCCACGCTGCTTGAACATGTCGAGCGATAGCAGCTGGCGGTTCTCGAACTTGGCACTACCGAGTTCGACCGAAGGGACGTCGGTGCGCGCCGCAGGGGCTTCGCCGCCGATGCCGAAGACCTTCTCGGTCATCGGGCCGACGACGCAGCCAGTCTCCTCGGCGTCCTCGACGTGGAGCACGGTGCTGCCGGCGCCGGTATCGATCATGAAGCGGCGGTCGTGGCCGTTGAGCTTCCCGTCGACGAAGATGTGGTTGCCCCGACGGATGTATTCGAACGACTGATACTTGCGCAGCTCGAGAATGTCCTGGACGCTGAGCCCGCGGCACTGGCGCAGGAACAGGTCGCGCTCAGGGGTCCACTTCTCAATATACTTCTGGTCCTCGTCGGAAAATTCGGCATTGATAATCGTCATTGTGCCCGTGACATCGCCCTCGCGATCGACGAGGTTGAGTTCGGTGGAGCTCGGGTTCTTCTTTTTCACCCGTGCGGCGCGCACCTTGCCGTTCTTCAGCTTGAAGAGACGGTACTTTGGCGCTTCTACCACCTTGATCTCTTCGTCGTTATCGACCAGGTCCGGGCGCAGGAAGATCCGCCCCTCCTTGTAGGAGATCACCGCGCGCAGCTGGCTCATGAACTCGGCGCCGAGGATCGCGTCGTGATCGCGGCGCGCCCCTGGGATATCCTTGAAGAGATCCGCCGCTAACAGCGTCTGGTCCTTGATCACCGACTCGCCCAGCTTGATCTCTGCCACCTTGGTCAGGGCGGCTGGTGCTTCGCCACCGACGCCGAATATCTTCTGGTCCATCGGCCCGACCTCGCACTTCTTCTCCTTCGCGCGGACGACGTCGAGCACGGTGCTCCCGGCGCCGGTATCGATCATGAAATCTGCCGGGATCCCGTTGAGCTGGCCTTTGACGAAGATGTGGTTGCCCTTGATCTGGAACTTGAAGCTCTCGTAGCCACGCAGCTCCAACATCTCCCCGATCCGCAAGCTGCGGCACTGGGTGACAAAGAGCTCTTTCTCCTTATCCCACTTACGAACGTATTCCTGATCGGCGGCACTGAGCTTATCGTAGGAAAGCGTCGCCTTCTTCCCGTTCTCCAATTGAAGCGTCAGGGTATCGTCGGTCTTGTCGATGAGGATCGCCTTGAGCGTCTTTCCCCCGGAGCTGGTAAACTCGCGGTACTCGAGCTGGTTGGTCTTGCTCGGGATCAGTTGCGCAGGGCTGCTTGCACTGGAAAAAGCGATGCCTGCAGCGACCGCCAGGAGGGAGAAGGGTCGGATAATACTCATAGTTTTGGAGTTTGATATCAAGTCGAGGTTAAAGCCAGCGAAATCAGCCTTGCTGACAAGGCGCACGCAAGCGCCCGAGCAGGGCGCCCGGTGGCGGCTCAACGGCTTTCAACTCGGGTAGACCGAGGGCTGGCAGGAGGGTGGCGCGAGTGTCATGAACAATCGTTCATCGATCAATTCTCCCCTTGCGCGAACTTGTCTCACCCCCACTTTTAGCGCGGTGGTCTTCAGCTCCCACATTTTTGTCTTCTATTTCCTGTTCCTCGCCGTCGCGGCCTACTTTGCGGTGCCGTCGCGCACCGGCAAGCACGTCGTGCTGACGCTGTTCAGCTACGCCTTCTACGGATGGTGGAACCCCTGGTTCGTGTTCCTGATGCTCGGTTCGACCGCGATCGACTACTACTGCGGGAGGATGATCACGGCCGAGGGCGCGACCACGAGGCGGCGCAAGCTAGGTGTCACCCTCTCGGTCCTGTCGAACCTATCGATCCTAGCATTCTTCAAATACTTTGCCTTCGCGGCCGGCAGCGCCTCGGTCCTGGCGCAGATGCTCGGGCTTGGCGAAATCGTCCTGCCCCCGATGTTCTACAACATCGTCCTGCCGGTCGGCATCTCGTTCTACACCTTCCAGTCGATGTCCTACAGCATCGACCTCTACCGAGGGCACGCGCGTCCGGCCCCAGACTTCCTCAGCTTCGCCTGCTACGTCTCGATGTTCCCGCAGCTGGTCGCAGGACCGATCGTCCGCTACGGTAGTGTCGCCGACCAGATCCGCCACCGGGTGCACACGGTCGAAGGCTTCACCTACGGGCTGGTGCGCTTCAACCTCGGCTTCGCCAAGAAGATTCTGCTCGCCAACCCGATGGGCGGCATCGCCGACACCTGTTTCCAGGCTGGTGCCGGCTCGCTTGACACCCCCGCCGCCTGGCTCGGCGTGTGCGCGTATGCCTTTCAGATCTACTTCGATTTCTCTGCGTATTCCGACATGGCGATCGGGCTCGGGCGGATGTTCGCGTTCCGTTTCCCGGAGAATTTCGATTCGCCATACAAGTCGAAATCAATCACCGAATTCTGGCGCCGCTGGCACATCTCGCTATCGAGCTTCCTGCGCGACTACCTCTACATCCCGCTGGGGGGCAACCGCAGGGGACCCGCACGGACCTATGCGAACCTGATCACCGTCATGTTGCTCGGCGGCTTGTGGCATGGCGCGCAGTTCACCTTCATCATCTGGGGGGCAATCCACGGTGCGATGCTCGCGGCCGAGCGGCTGATGGGGAAGGATTCGTTCTACGCAAAGCTACCCGGCGGTGTGCGTGTGGCGGTGACTTTCTTTATCGTCCTGATCACCTGGGTGTTCTTCCGCGCTGAGAACCTCGAGGTGGCGATGCGGTATCTGGGGGCGATGTTCGGTGCCGGCGGCGAGAATCCGGCGGCAGCGATCATCACTGCCGAGATCTTGCGTCCGGCGGCGATCTTCTACTTTCTGATCGCTGCCCTTGCCGCCTTCGCCGCACCGCGCACCGCAGACATCCTGAGGAGACTGACGCTTGGCAAAGCGATCGCCAGCCTCGTGCTCTTCGCCTTCAGCCTGGCTGTCATGTTCAGCCAGGGCTTCAACCCCTTCCTCTACTTCCAGTTCTAATGTCCGAGGAAAAAATGCAAAACCCGTACGAGGAGGAGCACGACACTGGTGATGTGTTGCTCGGGCGCGGTGCCTGCTGCGCAGTCATTGCCGTCTTCGTCCTCATCATCCTCCTGCCCCCGCTCTACCGCAACGTCTACGAGGCGAGCGTCGGTGGAGAGGACGCATGGGTGCCGGTCACGCAGGCATTCCGCAAGCCGCCCGGCGAGAAGATCACCGATCACCTCAATAGCTTCGAGAATGAGCTCGAGGACAGGGCAGGCTTTACGGAGCCGCCGAGGCAGGCCGTGCAGGCCACTCTCAGCGGCATTTTCCGCGAGGGGAACCGCAAGACCTTCATCGGTCGCGATGGCTGGTTGTATCTGAAACCTGCACTGGATTCCCTCACCGGCTACGGCCCGCTCGAGCCCGAACCCGACTCGGTCGCGAAAGATCCGAACCGAGCACCCTGGGGCGCGCCACTCGAAGCGATCAAGACCTTCGCGGGCCAGCTGGAGGAGCTCGGGGTCAAACTCGTGCTTGTCCCGATCCCGGTCAAACCGATGATCTACCCCGAGCCTATCACCGGGAAAGAATCCGATGCCCCCATCCAGCATCGTGATGCCGCGGAGTTCTACAGACAGATCGAGGCACTTCCCAATGCGAGCGTCATCGAACTTGCAGATGCGTTCTGGGCAGAGAAATCGAAGGCGCAGGTGTTCCTCAAGCAGGATACCCACTGGACACCCGCAGGGATGCAGATCGCGGCCTCTGAGGTCGCGATGCGGTATGCTTCCGCTACCAGGACGTCTTGGACAATCGCCGCGCCGACCCAGGTCGAGAACATCGGTGACCTCGTCGAGCAGCTCGAGCTACCCGGAGACGGGCATGGGAAGTATGCCCCCGAACGCGTCGAGATCGAGGTGGTCGAGGGCTTCGCCCCTGACCCGACCGCCGACATCACCCTGCTCGGTGACAGCTTCACCAACATCTACTCGTCGGAATCTCTGAACTGGGGTGAGGGCGCGGGTTTCGCGCAGCACCTCGCCTTCAAGATGGGACGGCCACTTGATGTGATCGCGATCAACGGACAGGCCTCGACTGGCGTGCGCAAGGAGCTCGCCAAACGTGGCAAGGAGCACCTTAAAAAGAAACAGGTCGTCATCTGGGCGATCGCCGCGCGCGACCTGTTCCTCTCAGAGACCACCGCCCGCCAGAACAGTGTCGAATGGGAAGACGTCGCCATCCCCGACATCCCTGATGGGCTAGCCACCCAGCCCGGGGGGGGAACGCTCACGATCAGAGCGACGCTCTTGGCGAAAAGCTCCGTGGTTGACCCATCGACCGTGACCTACAAGAACGCGATCTTCGTCTGCGAGTACCGGGTCGATGAGGTCCTCGGTGGGAACTATTCGGGCGAGACCATTCTGGTGAAGCACTGGGCTTTCCGAGACAAACAATTGAGCACCGCGAGCCGACGCGAACTGGACACCGGGGTGACACTCGAACTCGTCCCCTTCGAAGCGAAGCCCGAACTTGCTAGCGAGCAGGGGTTCGACGACTTCGACGAGGATGTCGAGAAGATGCTCGCGCCGCGGTTCTGGGCAATGGGCGAGGCGGAAGAAGTCGCTGACACCTCGGATCCGGCGCGCGCCAATCTGCTCGCCACAGCCGCCTGCCTCCTCGCCACCATCCTCGTCATCGGGATCGCCAATCGCTTGCGCAGGCTACCGGTAGAGGCAGATTCTCACGGCCACTAGCTTCTTCCGATCGGGTCCCCACGCGCAGTGATCGCTTGTGCAGGCGGCGGTCGCCTGCCAATCATCGGCGTTAGATGGAACTAAAAATGTCCCCCTTGTGGCTGGTCATATCGGCGGTCTTCGTTTCCTGCCAGTCCGGCCAATTTCCAATGCTTGGTGTTGATCAGGAGGAGCTGGCGAGCGCTCTCTCGAAACCGAAGGCCAGCTTCTCTCGCGTCCGGGTCACCTGTAGGATCGTGTCCGGGGACCGGACCGAGACCTTACCCGCGGTCGTCATCCGGCGCGGCCGGTCCGCAAGCTCATCACTGACGAGCGAGGAGGTCTATCCAACACAATTCGACTTCCCAGAAATTGGGGCACAGAAGCTTGGCGATACTTTCCCGATCACGCCGGCCAACCCGACTGCTTTCAAGGCCGGTAAATTCGGGTGGACATTGAATCTCGAGGCCGAGGCACGCGAGAGTTTCATCACGCTCCAAGGCACGCTCACCGAACGCCGGGCGGGGAGCGGAATCCGTTCGGCCGGACTGCCGTTCCAGCCGATCACCACCCAGGCGAGCGATGCGCTCGGCCGCGACGTCACGGTGACTCTGACAGACAACCGCGCCGAGCGTCCAGCCGTGATCAGCAAGGTATTCCCGATCCTCATCGCGGCCCAGCCAGCCGGATCGCCCTACCGCGTCTACCTCGATGACGGCCACGCTAGCTACGCGGAGTTCAGCTGCGAGATCATCAAATGAGCCGCTGGATCCTAGCGCTCCTCCCCAGCAACGATTACCGCCCTTCCGCTCGTCGCCTCCGCCGCATCGATTGCGCTGCCCCCCGTGTACTTCGGAATTCTGACGTCCGGTGTCGCGACCACGGCCTGCAGTCCCTCGACATCAGCAGGGTGTAGGTTGGTGCTCCAGTTGCCAGCCGCCTCGGTTTTCACGACGCCGAGGTTGGCACCCGGGCCGGTGAGCACGACCCCATCCGGTCTTTTTCCTCTACCACCTGCTCGAACACCACACACTCTTGGGAAATGTCGGGTTTTGACTTGGGGGTGGCCGAGCCGACTCGCTGGATCAGCGATCAGGTGTCGGTGATCGAGCTTGTCACGCGCCCCCGGCTCCGCCATCATCCGGGCATGTCAACTATTGCCAAAGTCATCGAGATCATCGCGGAGTCAAAGAAGAGCTGGGACGACGCAGCGCAGAATGCGGTCGAGGAAGCCAGCAAATCGATCCGCCATATCAAACACGTCTACGTCAAAGAGCAGCAGGCCATCGTGGAAGACGGCAAGATCGTCAAGTACCGCCTGAACTGCAACATCACCTTCGTCGTCGATGAAGAAGGCTAGCGGATGGCGCCCGGGAGAGGGGATAGAAATGCTCGGCACTCCCGTGCCTCTCGAGTTGTAAGGCGGGCGCCCCGCTTGCCTCTCGCTAGGACGGGTTTCAGCCGCCCGGAGATGCCCGGCGCCCTATCTGCGCAACGAGCCGACGTTGCCGATAAATGTGCAGAACAGGGCGGCGAAAGCCGCCAGTCCGACGAAGCTCTGGGTCCTCTCGGAGATATCGCCGTGCATTGCCAGCTCGACCGCCGCCCAGCCCCCCACCAAGTAGACCGCCACCCCGATCGACCCGAATAGCCGCCGGCCAGCTTGCGAGTCGTTGGTGAAGGTCAGCGCCCACGGGATCGCCGCGACCACCAGGGCACCGCCGACGAAAGCCATGGGCAAGATACCGGTCGCCAGTCCAGCGATCACCAGGAGGAAGCCGCCGAAGAAACCCCCACCGACGAAGATCGCCTCGAGGATCTCGCGCCGCTCGAGAGCGTAACGCGCCGATCGATCGGCCAACACCAGCAGATTCCCCACACCGGAGGCGAGCCAGCCGCCGAATACGAACACCAGGTAGGCGATCACGAAGACTACCGCCAACAGAGGGTGCACCGCAGCCAGCAGCTCACGCCCGACACGGAAACCGAGGTAGAGTCCGATGATGATCATCCAGCGTGTCCCCTTCTCGAAGCGGGCCATCCAGAAGACATACTTCAAGTAGGCGCGATAGAGCGGCGAGCGCGCCTTGAACGATTCGAGCAGCCCGGCGCGCGCGTGTTCGTCACCCGGGTCGAGGCGCAGCGACTCCCGGAAGTGCTTCTCGGCCTTGCGGTGATCCGATCCCGTCAGCGCTGCCCAGCCGGCGTTGGCGTGCGCCCAGGCGTCCTCTGGATCCTCCGCCAGCAGCTGGTCGACCGCGACCTCGGTCTCCCATTGCTTCCCCTGCATGCGCAAGGTGATGGCGAGCAGGTTCTTGGCGAGTCCGTAGTCAGCATCCAGCGCGAGCGACCTGCGGCACTCGGCCTCCGATGCCGCCCAGCGCGACAGCCCCGCCAGAGCGGCGGCCTTGACATAGAAGTGGAAGGGCTCCTCCGGATCGAGAGCGATCGCCTGGTCGGCAAACTTGAGTGCCTGCTGCTCGCGGTTGAGGGAATTGAGGACGACCGCCTTGACTGCAAAATGGTGGGCGTTCGGTTCTAGGGCGAGCGCGCGGTCGATCGGGTCTAGGGCCGACTTCTCCTTGCCCTTGAGATTGAGTCGGCACAGGGCGAGTGCACAGAACGCATCCGCCCCCTCCGGGTTGGAAGCGATCGACTCGAGCAGGAGGGCTTCGGCCTCATCGTCGCGCCCCTGCTGGCGCAGCAGATGTGCCCGGGCGAGATTCTGATACTCAAGATCGTCGGACATGGCACGTTGAAGCTGCCGGGGACAGGTCAGGCAGACAGGGGTGTCTGCCCCCCTTAGTCGAAGTGGGTGAAGGCGCGGAACTCCTCGAAGCGCATGTCGATGTCCGACTGGGTGAGCGCGTTGAGGCGCTCGGTGCTGAAGCTCTGGCAGTTGAAGCTCGCCATGATCGTGCCGTGGATGCAGGCTCGTCGCAGGTCGGCGAACTCCGGCTTGCGCTTGAGCGAGGCGAGGTGTCCGGCGAAGCCACCGAGGAAGCAGTCGCCCGCCCCGGTCGGATCCTCGACGACGTCGAGCGGGTAAGCGCCGCAGCGGAAGAAATCGACCTCCCCCTTGCCGAACAGCAGCGCGCCGTGTTCGCCGGTCTTGATCACGACGTTGGCCGGCCCGAGCTCGAGGAGCTTCTTGCCGGCGACGATGATGTTGTTCGTCTCCATGAAGAGCTTCGCCTCGCTGTCGTTGAGGACGAGCAGGTCGATCTTGGTGAGCACCTCGAGCAGCTCCTCGTGCATGGCCTGGATCCATATGTCCATCGTGTCGGCGATGATGTAGGCATCGGCGTGTGACTGGCCGATGATATCGAGCTGGTTCTTCGGGCTCATGTTGCCGAGCACGACGACCGCCGAGTCGCGGTAGTGCTGAGGCAGCTTTGGGTCGAATGCTTCCAATACATTGATCGCGACCGAGTGTGTCGTGCGGTCATTCATGTCCTCGTGGTACTCTCCGGACCAGCGGAACGATTCGCCGTCACTGACCTCGATACCGTCGGTGCAGATGTCGCGGGCCTTGAGCGTCTCGATGTGCTCCTCCGGGAAGTCATGACCGACGATGCTGACAAGGCGCACCGGCGCGAAGAAGCTGGCGGCGATAGCTGCATAGGCCGCCGATCCACCCATCAGGTTCTCGCGGTAAGCGGTGGGGGTTTTGACATTATCGAGGGCGACGGTTCCGGCGACTAGGACGTTCATGATATTAGGGTGAGGTAGGGATGGTTCACAGCGCGCAGGTTCTCGGCAGCTGCACAGGGTGGGAACACTGGGGTAACAAGCTGGGAATGACAACCCGTTTTGTCCCCGTTCCGGCGTCCCGGGAACTGCGCGGCTCAAGCGCCTAGCCCGGATTTCTCATACCCTTCCGGCGAATCCTTGCGAACCTCGACAGCTACAGCGTTGCGCTTGATTCCTGCCCCGGACGGTATGTAGATACCGCCCACCGCCGGAATCGGCGCGCGCCTTATATCTGTCGAGGTTCGCTGGCGGTTCACTCGAAAAGTATGAGAAATCCGGGCTAGCTGAACTGGCATCGGCTGGGCTCCTGCCTACGGCGGACCTCGGCGAGGCAATCGGTCGCGTGGTTGCCGATGATCTGATCGCAGGCCACGTGGGATCGGAATGTCAGCATTTGGCCCGAAGTCGTGGCGTAGTGCTGACTTTCAGTCGCCACGAAATTCTAAGCGGTTTCACGGCGACTGAAAGTCACCGCTACGAAACAAGCGCGCTTTGACCTCGCGGATGTAGCGGGTCGGATCGTCGGCCTGCAGAATTCCCGAGACGATCACCACCCTCCGGGCACCGGCTTCGACCAGTGCTGGGAGGTTCTCCAGTTTCACACCACCGATGCAGAAGATGGGGATATCGGTGACCTGCTGGTGCGCGGCGGCGATGTCTCTGGTGCCGATGGCGGGACGGCCGGGTTTGGTGGGAGTGGCGAACAGAGGTCCGAAGCCGATGTAGTCGGCACCCTCGGCCTGCGCAGCGATCGCCTGTTCGAGGCTGTGGGTGCTCTTGCCGACGATCTTGTTCTGCCCGATGAGCGCGCGCGCGGCGGCGACGGGCATGTCGTCCTGGCCGACGTGGACGCCATCCGCCCCGACGTTGGCAGCGACCTGCGGGTGGTCATTGATAATGAGCGGGACTCCGGCCTCGCGGGCGAGTGGCAATAACTGCTTCCCGAGGATCTCGACCTCGGTGGGCTGACGGTCCTTGGCGCGAAGTTGGAGAATGTCGACGCCAGACTTCAGCAGGAGTTCGGCAGTGTAAGGCGCCGCCTCGAGGCTCACGTAGCCTAGGTCGAGGATGCCGTAGAGCTTGGCTTGCGAGAGGTCGGGCACTGGCTTGGCTTGACTTGGGAAGGTGCGAGGCGCTCGCGGTCCCTCGGGTCTTACGACGACGGTTGCTTCGAGAGGAAGTTCTCGACCCAGGCGATGTTATAGTCGCCGCTGCGGAAATCGGAGTTCTTCAGGATCGCGTCCTGGAAAGGGATCGTCGTCTTGATGCCCTCGACTAGAAACTCGTTGAGCGCGCGCTGCATGCGGTCGATGCAGATCTCTCGGGTCGCACCGGTGACGATTAGCTTGGCGATCATCGAGTCGTAGTATGGCGGGACCGTGTAGCCCGAGTAGATGTGGGTATCGACGCGGACACCGCGTCCACCAGAGGCGTAGAAGAGATTGATCTTCCCCGGGCTGGGGCGGAAATCGTTGTAGGGATCCTCCGCATTGATCCGGCATTCGATGACATGCCCACGGGGGGTCGCTTTCAGGACGTGCTCGCTGATCGGCTCGCCGGCCGCGATGCGGATCTGCTCCTTGATGAGGTCGCACCCGAACAGCTCCTCGGTGATCGGGTGCTCGACCTGGATGCGCGTGTTCATCTCCATGAAGTAGAAGTTGTCGTCGTCGTCGACGAGGTACTCGATGGTGCCACAGTTCTCGTAGCCGATCTCCTTGGCGAGCCGCACCGAGGCGTCCCCCATCTTTTTGCGCAGTTTCTTGTTCTTCTGCAGCAGGCAGGACGGGGTCTCCTCGATGATCTTCTGGTTGCGGCGCTGCAGCGAGCAGTCGCGCTCGCCGAGGTGGGCGACGTTGCCATGGCTGTCACCGACGATCTGGAACTCGATGTGGTGCGGGTTGAGGATGAGCTTCTCTATGTAGACGTCGCCGTTCCCAAATGCTTTCTGGGCTTCATTGCGGGCGTTGTGGAAGCTCGACTCGAGCGCCGCCTCATTGAAGGCCGGGCGCATCCCCTTGCCACCACCGCCTGCGGTGGCCTTGATCATCACCGGGTAGCCGAGCTCGGCGGCGACCAGCTTCGCCTCCTTCTCGTCTTTGACGATGCCGTCGCTGCCAGGCGTGACCGGGATCTTCGCGCGCTTCGCGGTGTCGCGCGCCGTGTTCTTGTCACCCATCATGCGGATCACCTCGGCAGATGGTCCAATGAATTTGATCTTGCAGCTATCGCAGATGTCCGCGAACTGCGCGTTCTCCGAGAGGAAACCGTAGCCGGGGTGGATGGCGTCGACATTGGCGATCTCGGCAGCGCTGATGATCCGGTCGGCCTTGAGGTAACTCTCTGCGCTCGGGCCCGGGCCGATGCAGATCGCTTCGTCGGCGAGCTGGACGTGCATCGAGTCGACATCGGCGGTGGAGTAGACGGCGACAGTCTTGACGCCGAGCTCTTTGCAGGCGCGGATGACACGCAGCGCGATCTCGCCGCGGTTGGCTACCAGTACTTTGCGGAACATGGGTCGGTATCTCGGGTTCGCCGTCTGGTCTAGGCCGGGGAGATGATGAACAGCGCCTCGCCATACTGGACGGGCTTGCCCTCTTCCCCGACGATGCGCTGGATAATTCCTTTCGCATCGGCCTTTATCTCGTTCATGACCTTCATCGCCTCAATGATGCAGACGGTGGTCTCCTCGTCGACATGGTCACCGACTTTGACGAAAGGATCCGAATCGGGAGATGGTGCGCGGTAGAAGGTGCCGACCATCGGGGAGCTGATCTCTGTGCCCTTATCAGAGGCGGGGACCGGGGCGGGATCCGCCGCGGGTGCCTGGGCTGGGACCGGGGCAGGTGCTGGCGCAGCATCCACATCGACACCCTTCTTGAGCTTCAGCGTGACGCCGCCCTGTTCGAGCAAGAAGTACGAGAGGTCGTTCTCGTTCATCAAGTCGATGACTTTTTGGATGTCTTGGATCTCCATTGTTTTTGCGGGCTTTGGAGGGTCGGGGACCTCCTCCTGTCGTGTTTTCCTCATGAATAAAAATGTCTCTAAGTGTCTCGGCGTCGGATGTTGCTTTTAAACGAGATCCGGGCGGGTGGAAAGCTACTTTTCTCGAAGCTTTAGTCAAGGGTAGTGGCGACCCCCGAATCGGGCCGATCAGGACAGCTCCCGGAGAGCACGGAGGACCTCTGCGATCTCTCCCTCGGTATTGTATAGGTGGGGGCTGAACCGTAGGTGTTCACGCCCCTCGCGATCGTGGCGGTGCGAGGCGATGATGTTGCGCTCGGTGAGCCCATGGAAGATCTTCTCGAGGTCGCGGGCGCCACAGCGGGCGGTCGTGATCGAGCTCGCCGCCGGGCCTGATCTTGGGCCGACGATCTCATACCCGAGGTCTTCGAGCCCGGCGACCAGCTGGGCTTTGAGCTTGAGGAGGTGTGCCGAGATCCGATCGATGCCGGCCTCGAGCAGGAGATCGAGCGCTGCCGCCATGCCGAAGATCCCGACCAGGTTGAGCACCCCCGGCTCGTAGCGGATCGCCGAACGGTGGAACTCCACCTGATCCTGGACGACAAAATTTGGCGCCTTCACGTTCCACGCACCAAGCAGGGTCGGGCGTAGGCGCTCGAAGTTCTCCTCACGCACGAAGACGATCCCCGCAGAGGCCGGGCCGAGCATCCACTTGTGGGAGTCAGCGCTCAGGAAATCGACATGCTCGACCCGGGTCTCGAACGCGCCGATGGTCTGGATCGCGTCGAGCGAGAACAGGATGCCGCGGCCCCGCAGGAGCTTGCCGATCGCATCGATATCGATCCGGTAGCCGGTCAGAAAGTGGCAGGAAGCCAGGGCGACGAGCTTGGTCTGGGGCGTGAGCGCGGCCTCGACGAGCTCCGGGGTGATCTCGCCAGGCTGCTCGGGCTTGAGGAAGCGGAGTTTGGCACCGCGGCGCTGGGCTTCCATCCACGGGTAGACGTTGGCAGGGTAGTCGCCCTGGTAGCAGATGATCTCGTCACCATCCTGCCAATCGATCCCGTTGGCGAACAGGCTGAGCCCGAGCGAGGTCGGCCCGAGCAGTGCAATCTCTGTCGCCTCCGCCCCGATCATGCCAGCGCAGGTGTGCCGCGCACGCTGGATCCGCTGCAGCACATCGCCGAACTCTTGATGATCGTAGCAGCAGTCGTCGGTGTACTGCTTCATCGCCTCGGCGACGCGGCGCGGCAGGATCGTCACGGCCGCGTGTCCGAGGAAGATGCGCTTCTGCGCGACCGGGAATTCATCGCGGCGGAATGCTTCGTCGCTGTGGAGGCGGGATAGGTAGTCGGACATAACTGGGGATTAGTAAGCGCAGATTGCGCAGATTGACGGAGATTTTTTTCCTGTGTTGACGATCGATCTGTGCGGGTCGCGGGGCCGGTCCACTAACATTCGATTATCTACCCCTCATGGAGTGTCTCTTTGCTCGCTCAAATCCACCTGAGCTGCGTGCCCGGTAAGCTCGGCCGTGCTTCCAGAACGACCCGCGGCGGCGCACCTGAGCCGGACGCCATTTGTGACTGGCAGTGGCAGGACAGCCTAGGCTCTGGCGGACAGGAGTGTCCGCCCCCCGACGCGGAACGGCCGGCTCTGGAAATCTCCCGAGCCGGCCGCTGCACTATTTGGATCTGTCGTCGAGCCTTGTTCGGCTCTAGTCTTCGGACGCTTCGTCGCCGGGGCGCCACTCCTCGGTGGCGCGGCTGAAGGCCTGCTCCAGGCCGACCAGGTCGGCGCTCGGGCGCAGCGCCTCGAAGGCTTGAGTCTCTTTCTTGAGCTGGTCCTCGCTGTAGTTCGCGGCCTTGATCGAGAGGCCGATGCGGCGCTCGACCTTGTCTACCTTGATCACGCGGGCCTCGACCTCGTCGCCGACGTTGACCACGTCTTTGACTTTCCCGACGTGCTCCTCGCTGAGTTGCGAGATGTGCACGAGGCCGTCGATCTCATCCTCGAGCTGCACGAAGGCACCGAAGGTCGCGATCTTGGCGACGACACCCTTGACGAGGTCGCCGACCTTGAACTTGGTGTCGATGTCGGACCATGGATCGCCCTCGAGCTGCTTGGTGCCGAGGCTGATGCGCTGGTTCGACTTGTCGATTTCCAACACGGTCGCCTCGACCTCTTCGCCCTTCTTGAGGACTTCGCTCGGGTGGTTGACCTTGCGCGTCCAGCTGAGGTCGGACACGTGGACCATGCCGTCGATGCCATCTTCGAGTTCGATGAAGGCGCCGTAGGCAGTGAGGTTGCGAACCTTGCCTTTGATCGAGGTTCCGATCGGGTAGCGGGTCTCGACATCGTCCCATGGGTTCGGCTCGAGCTGGCGCACGCCGAGGGAGATTTTCTGCTCCTCCTTGTTGACGCCGAGCACGACCGCTTCGATCTCCTGACCGTTGGTGAGGATGTCGGACGGGCGGGTGATGCGCTTCGTCCAGCTGAGTTCGGACACGTGGACGAGGCCCTCGACCCCCTCCTCGACCTCGACGAAGGCGCCGTATGGGACGAGCTTGGTAATCTTGCCTTTGACGTGCTTGCCGACTGGGAAGCGGGCGTCGATCTCCTCCCACGGGTTGGGCTGGAGCTGCTTGAGTCCGAGTGAGACGCGCTCTTTCTCGCGGTTGACCTCGAGGATGACGACATTGACCGTCTGGCCGATGGCGAGCATCTCGCTCGGGTGGTTGATGCGGCCCCACGACATGTCGGTGATGTGTAGCAGGCCGTCCATGCCCTGGAGGTCGACGAAGGCGCCGAAGTCCGTGAGGTTCTTGACCATGCCCTCGACGTGGTCGCCCTCGTTGACGGTCTGGAGGAACGCCTGGCGCTGCTCGGCGCGCTCGGCCTCGATGACCTCGCGGCGGCTGAGGACGATGTTCTTGCGGTCGTCGTTGACTTTGACGATCTTGAACTCGTAGACGTTGCCGACGTATTCGGTGAGATCTTTCGGCGGGATGATGTCGATCTGCGAGCCTGGAAGGAAGGCCTCGACGCCGACGTTGACCATGAGGCCGCCTTTGACGACGCTCTTGACCTTGCCTTTGACGAGTCCGCCGTCGTGGAACACTTTGACGATCTTGTCCCAGTTCTGTTTGTGGGCGGCTTTCTCTTTCGAGAGGACGATCATGCCCTCATCGTTTTCGAGTTTCTCGAGGAGGACTTCGACCTCGTCTCCGACCTCGATGTCTTCGTCTTCAAATTCTGTGCTCTGGATGGCACCTTCGGATTTGTATCCGATGTCCACCAGCACGACCTGTGGGTGGATTTCAAGGATGCGCCCGTTGACGATCGACCCCTCGCGGAACTCGCGGAAAGACTTGTCGATCAAGGCTGCAATACGCTCAGCTTGACTCATAATAATGTGGTTAAGTTGGTTGTTCGGTTAATAAGTTCCTACATTGTCCCGGTAGGAAAACTCCGCCACGACCGCCGGGACGCCAACAAATGGCCGTGGAGAGGGGCGGAATTCTACGGGTGCTGCGGTGTCTTGGCAAGCGCGAAAATCACTGATTTTCAGGGAGAAATGGCGGATCGGCAGGAGGTGTTGTGGCACGGTGATCGAGACGGCAGCCTGGCGGGATGGGGAATTTGAAAATTTTCCTAGGTTTGGGATGGTTTTTGAGTTTCGGAAGCTCACGGATGGCCGGGGGGTTGGTGATCGGGGGTGTGGGAGCGGTGGCGGACCGGCGCAGGAGCCCGTTACCTTTCCCGGACTTGAAGCGGGCGGCTCCCTCACCTACGATCCGTCATGATCCACCCCGAAATCGAAGCCGCCCTCAACGCCCAGATCAACCAGGAGTTGGCTGCCGCCCATAGCTACCTCGGGATGGCCGCCCACTTCGACGTGCTCAACCTCGACGGCTTCTCGCGCTGGATGAGCCTGCAGCACGACGAGGAGAGAGACCACGCCAAGCGCCTGTTCCGATACCTGCTCGACCGGGGCGGCAAGGTGCAGCTCGGCGCGATCTCCGCCCCGGAGATTGGCAGCGGCGACCACGTTCAATTGTTCGAGACCGCCCTCGCCCAGGAGCATGCCAACACCAGGTCGATCAACGAGCTCTACGAGCTGGCCACCCAGCACCACGACCACGCCACCAAGTCCCACCTGCAGTGGTTCATCGACGAGCAGGTGGAGGAGGAGGCGAGCATCGAGGAGATCCTCGGCCATCTCAGACTCGCCGGTGAGGACACCGCAGCCCTGCTCTACCTCAACGACAAGCTCGGTCAGCGCCAGACGGCCCCCGCGGCCGACGCCGGAGCCTAACAGAGGGAAGAGGGCAGTCGACCGCCCGCAGACAGGGACCCGGGAGATCCAATGGTTGGATCCAACACCGGGGAGGGAGGCCAAGAGGAAGGGGTATCACCCTGGATGCGCACCTCGGATCCCATCCACCGGATCGGGAGCGGCTACTGTCGTTCCACGGCCAGGTGCAGGAACTGCCGCGGGTCGGTTGCTAGCGGGATCAGGCTGCGCACGGTGATGGTCTCGCTGCCATCACCGCGGTCGACTGGCGGACCGACTTCGGCGGTGTAGCTGGGCCCGCTATTCCAAACCACCAGGTCGGTGGAGACCTCGACTAGGTAGCTGAGGTCGACCCGATCCCGGCGCCGCGTGTAGGTGATCGTTAGAAAATCGTCTGCACCTGAAGCGATAACACCGACGGTGGTGATTGGGGCAGAGCCGGCACTGAGCGGATCCGTCCCGCCCGAGTATTCGAGCAGGTTCACCACGCCATCGAGGTCGGGATCATCCAGCTCGCCACTACCGGGCGGGTTGCCAGGTCCGAAAATCGCCTCGGTCCAGATCTGGTAGGTGAAAGCGGCCTCGTCCATACCCGGGGTCCCGTTCGAGGATCCTGCTGTCCAGCTCGTCGCGAGGGTATGATCCGGAACCGTCTCCGGTGCTTGCAGCGTCAGCGAGGGACCTTGCCCATCCGGCGTGGTTGGCCACGGCGCAACATCGTCGTAGGTGAAATCTCGGATCGGATCCCCGGCACCGAACGAGAGCTTCACCCGCTCGCCGCCGTTGTCCAACTTGTCAGATGATTCCCAGACCCCGGCGACTGGCAATCCAGCGCCGTAGCGCATTTCGAAAGCGGCCAAGTCATTGACGACGAGCACGAACTCGCCCGGCTCCAAAGTCGTGATCGCAGCCCCGAGAAAATCGAAATCGACCCCTTTGGTAAATCTCAGGTCTTTCAGGTCGAGCGTCGTGTTGCCGACATTTTTCAGTTCGATGAACTCGAAGTCGTCGTCGTCGAACCCGGCCGTGATTTCCGCAGCGCTCGGTTCCGCCGGGTGGTACATGACTTCGGTGACAACGAGCCCGGCGAGGTAGTCTGAGATGTCTGGGAGTGTCGTGGTGAACTCGACTGGGGCGGACCAGTGGCTCCAGCGCCCGGTAGAGTCCAGGTGGCGGACGCGCGCGCGGTAGGTCAGGCCCGAGCGCACCGCAATGGTCGGGATCTCGATCGAGTTGTCGAAAGTAGTGATCTCGCCCGACTCCCAGTCAGCCTCGATCTCGAGTTTGAACCGTGCCTCCGGATCGTGGTTTGGCGCCTCCGGATCGGTGATCTGCGCGATGCGCCACTCCATCGCGGCGAAGCTGCCATTTCCCTGCGGGTCAGTGAAGGCGCTGCTCTGGAACGAGATGCCGTTGGTGAGGTATTCTGCCGATCCGGTGTAGGTGATGGTGGGCGTATCGGGAATCTTTCCTGCCTCCCCGTTCTGCCCCTGGATCCGGTCAAGGTCGCTCGCGCGCCCCCCAGCGCCGACGCCGCCGCCATCCCAACTCCCACCCACGAAGGCGAAGTTTTTCATATCTTGAACATAGGCTGCGAGTGAGATCTTGCCCGCGCCGTGCAGCCCGCCGTAATTGCCGTCGGCGGCTGGCGAATTCTCCCAGCGGGACGCATCTGCGGCCTCGAGCGGTCCGATGAACGAGGCGAACTCATCTATCAGCGGCTCTATCTGCTCTGGCTGCCAGAGCAGATCGCGGATCTCGCGCACCTGGTTGTAATACGCGGGCCAGAGCTCCGGAGTCGAGTTGCCATCCGACCCGCCGCCGCTCGATGCGAACAGAGAATTGTAGACCACGTCGTGGCCGGAGTTGTAGGTCGGCCCCCAGGTGGCATCAGTGTCCCACGGGAGAACCCACAACTTGCCCTTGTTGTTGTTGCCGTCGTCCCCGGGCAGGTAGTCGGGCTCGAAGTAATAGACCATATTCTTGTTTGCGCTCGGCCAGTAATCGTAGTGGCGGATGGCCTGCACCAGTGCGTGGGAGCGGGTCCACTTGTCGAGGTTGACGTGGTTGCGGATGTAGTCGGCAGTGTCGCCCCCATCCAGTTGTTGCTCGATCGTGTTGTGATCAGCACCATCGGAAGGCGCGAATGCGGCCTGGTAGCGCTGCTGTTGCTCCCAGTCGCCAGTCTGGTTGATGAGTTTGTAGAGGTTGCCCTTCGCGAGACCGTGTTCTTCGAGGAAGCGGACGTCATAGGTCTCGGTGTTGAGGTAGAAACCGTGAAAATCCCCACCCGAACGGTCGGGGTCTTCGTCAGCTTCGTCGATCACCCGCCAGTGCAACCACTGGGCATGCGCCCCAGGCACTCCAATCTTGTTGAACAGGTAAAAATTGACTGCCTCGTTCAGTCCGTGGGTCAGTGTCAGCCGATTGCTGCTGCACTTTCCGAGCGTGAGCGTGCGCCACTTCTGAGAAAACTTCTTGCCGAAGTGGTCGCGTGCCTGAAGGAAGCGCCCCTCGTTCAAACGGAAGCGCATCGAGCGCTTCCCAGTGGACTGGTACCGGCCGTTGGCGCCGCGCAGGCGGTAGCGGATATTGTCATAGACTTCACCGTCATAGACGATCGTGCCGTTCCAATTGTAGAAAAACCGCCCCTGCGTGCCCTGCTGGATCCGGTCTCCGCTGTTGTATGCGATGCAATCGCTGTAGTCTTCGGCACGGGTGAGCAGGTGGTAGACCGGCAGCGTGTTGGCCATCACATCGGCGCTGTTGCCCTCATACGCGGGCACGCCATCGTAGACGAAGTAGGCGAAGTTTAACGAGGCATCATCAGGGTAAGGCACTCGTGCCGCCAGGCCGAGGCCGTCCTCGATGGTGATCCGGTAGCGCACCAGAGTGCGGTGTGCCTGGGCTGGTAGCGTGGCGCTGAAGAAGTCATCCCCGGCGAGGGCATCGCCGCCCGTACCATCGTCCAGCATAGAAACCGAGATCCAATCGTCCTCGTACTCGGGGTTCTCAGACCGGTCGACATTTGTAGGAATGTTAGGGGGCGGGTGGGGCAGGTAGGCCGGGATGTAATTACCCGGTGAGACGACCTGATATTCGAGGTTCACGGAAGCGACACCCTCCGGATCGGTGACCTTGGCGGTGATGACAACCGGGTCAGAGAAACCCGGTTGTGACGGGACGTGGTTGACCTTGCGGATGTTCGGTGGGGCGTTGCTGGCGAACGCGGTGTTCTCCGCACCTGGGCTCGGGACCGGTAGGGCACCGTCCTCAGCGGGCCGGAAAACCTGGAGGTCAAACCCGAGGTCGCTGCTGCTGAGCGTTGCGTTGAACAGCTGCACCGCAATCGTATTGCTGCCCTCGACTAGGAACGCGCCGGGGTTGATGATCGCCCCCGTCTCGTACACACCCTCGGTCCCCGAGCCCGAAGCCGTATCATCGATGGTCGGATCCTCATTTTCATCGAAGCGGCGACGCTCGACCTCTACCCCATTGATCCAGATGACAAAGCCATCGTCAGCGGTGTAATTGAGCTCCAGCAGATTGGGGATTTCTCCCGGCGCGATCTCGAAGCGGTTGCGCAGGAAGACACAGCTATAATTTCCTACCATCCCGCTAATCGCCGTATTGAGAGGCACGCCATTGACTGAGCCGTAGCCGATCGGTGCCTGCGCATTCGGGTTCCATTCCCCGTCCTCGACGAAGGATTGATCGCGCCAGTCGGAGATGGGAGTCGAGGCTTCAGTTTCGCCAGGCCGCCAGCTCCAGCCGTGGTCTGCGAACTCGAGCAATGTGGCCTCCCCGAGCAAGGTCTGTGGGATCGAGGCACGCCACGAGCTGCCGAGCGAATTGTCGAGCGACGGGTTGACCAGCTCGATCGACGCGCCGCCGCCATCGGACGCCACCGGCCAGGGGAAGCCGACTCTGTAATCGACTTCATCGATCACGTTGTCGTTAGCATCGCGCAGGCGGACGGTCTCACCGTCCGAGCTGAGGCTTCCCGAGAACGGGCCGAGCGCATCCGCGTTGAGCGTTGATTGCAGTGTTTCGGGATCCTCTGCGACGACGAGGAAACCGCCGGGCGGAATCGAGATGCCACCCGGGAAGACAAAATTGACCGCGCCGGTGAGCCGCCAGCCGTCGAGAACTGCGGCGCTATTGGACGGGTTGTGCAGTTCGATGTACTCCTGCCGAACCGGGTTCTCCGGTGGGTTGTAGTGGATCTCGTTGATCACTACACCGTCCGAAACCATCACGACGGTGAGGGTGAAACTCTCCTCATATGATCGGCCGCTGCTATCGAGCGTCCGTAGCCGGATCGAGAACGTCGTGCCGGCCTGGCCAGCGAACCCTGTTGCCGCACGCAGCTGGTTGCCGACGATCGAGAACGATGTATTATCTGCATCACCCGCACCTGCGACAAGGCTATAGCTGTGCGTGTCATCCACGTTCACGTCGCCCGTCATCAGCGTCGCTACAAACCCACCATCGAGCACGTTCTCGCCGATGTTCAGCGTGCTCAACTCGATGTCTGTCGGGGACGATTCCGCGGGGACGACCTCGATCACCACGGCCGCGGCGGACGAGTCGTACTTGCCGTCGTCGGACTTGAACGTAAAACTGTCGGTGCCGGTGAAGCCTGCGTTCGCCGTGTAGTTCAGGTCCGGTGCCGTCCCGGAGAGCGTGCCGCCGCCAGGCGGAGTCACGATACTAAAAGCGAGTAGCGGATTCGGGTGGTTGTTCGGATCGTTGCCGGTGAGGGTGATTGCCAGCGGTGTCGTGGTTACAGTTTCGAGCGATTGTGCACTAGCGCTCGGGATGCCCGGGTCGGCAACGATTTCCAGCGTCGACTCGCGGCTGAGCATCGCACCGCCGGTCTCCCTGGCGCGCAAGGTGTAAGTCAAGGTCTGAGCCGCCCCACCGGTATCGCCAGTCAGGAGCGGAAAACTCCCCGTGGGGCTAGAAGAAGTATTCACAAGCCCACCACCTGGCGCGAGAATCTCGACCACCAGCGAACCGGCGACCTCATCAGTGTCGATGTCCCAAGCGAGGGTCGAGGTTTCGCCTTCGAAGAGTGCTGGTGGGTTGGCCGTAAAACTCTGGATCACCGGCCCTCCAACACTCCCTACAGGCGCACCCTGCGCCGCGTTGATTGAAGCATCTCCAAGTGGCGTGCCGTCATTGTCGCCGCCGGCGCGATCGCCGAAGTCGTTCTCGAAATTGAAATACGCGATCAGGTTCGCCTCGCCCCCGCTCAGTTCCTCCTGGTAATCGCTGGCGATCTCGGCCCCGCTGCGCGCCTTGTCCCAGATTCGCACCTCGTCGATCAGGCCATCAAAGTATTCGGCATCGAGCCGGGAGCCGATGCGGTGGTTGGTGTTGGCCACATTGACACCGTTCGCAGAGCGCGGCCCTTCGAGGGTTGAACCGTTCCAGTACCACTGGGTCTGCGAACCGTTCCAGGTGATCGCCAGGTGGTGCCAGCCGTCGCTGTTCGGCCCCGAGCTATTCGAGCTCAGGTCGCCGGTGGACGACGTGTCATGGTCGTTGCCCCAGAAGTAATGGCGGGTTGTGCCCCCTGCTTTGAGCCGGAAACCGTTTGCCTGGTTGGCATTCTGGTTGCCCCAGAAGGTGATCGTGCTGTCGCTGTGCACATCGGGATTGACCCAGGCCTCGATGGTAAACGGCTCGTCGCCGCTGGGGATTCCCTCGTTGGGGAAGGTGACATAATCACCGGTGCCATCGAGCTCGAGAGCACCGGCTTGGACTGACGACAGGGTGGCAAGGGCGATGCCGCCCACGAGGAAGATGGATGGGAAGTAGGACACGGGAGATAGATCTTGTGGACTCGGTAGTATAAACCATGAGGGCGTTGCGGGATACCCCGCAACGCCCTCGAAATGTTCCGCCAATCCCGCGCGGCAGAATGGTCGACTTAGCGACGGCGGCGCAGCAGCAGAGTGCTGGCGAGAATGCCAAGCACCGCAGCACTGGGTTCCGGGATCAGAGGTGCGTTCGCCCCCTGGTCGATTGCGGATCCGCCATTGGCACTCCCGTCCTGACTCCCTCCGAGCGGAGCACTGTCGGTCAGACCATTCTCAAAATTGTAGTAGGCGATCAGGGCCTGGTCGACGCCGGGCGCTCCGAGGTCGATCGCCTGGTTCCAACTCGCCCCGATCGTGGCCGCATCCAAGGCGACTCCCCAGATGCTCACCTCGTCGATCAGGCCATCAAAAAACTCAGCGTCGAGACGCGAGCCAATGCGGTGGTTGGCGTCGGCAACGTTCACCGTGCCACCGGTATTGAAGGCGGTCCCGAGAGCTTCCCCGTTCCAATACCACTGGTCATCCGTCCCATCAAAGGTGACGGCAAAATGGTGCCAGCCATCGCCATTTGGCCCAGTCGTATCGCCGCTGATGTCAGGGGTGGTCTGATCATTGTCATTCCCCCAGTAGTAGTGGCGCACCCCGCCGCCCCTGAGCCGGAATCCGTTCGCCTCGTTGCCGGCTTGGTTTCCCCAGAACGTGATCGTGTTATCAGAGTGCACGTCCGGATTGACCCAGGCACCAATCGTAAAGGCAGCGTTCCCCGATGGGATCACGCCGACCCCATTGGTGATCTCGACCCAGTCATCGATGCCATCAAGGCTGAGGGCGGCTCCGTAGGAGGCTGAACTCGCCGCTGCGAGCGTGGCGGCGATCGTGAGTAATCTTTTCATAGAAAATCCAGAAATTGAGGAATTTATTATTTTGCGCAGCTTCTTTTTAGTAGAAAATCATCTGATGCTGCAAGTCCATTATTCTGTCCTAGTCGTGGCAATTGCGACCAGTGGTTTCGTCCGGGCGGCCGAGCCTCTGACGCCTAGGGGCACGCCCAGCGGCAGCTTCACCAAGCTCGACAAGGCGACCACCGGCGTCGATTTCACATACAGAATTGACCCCAAAAGTCCGCAAAAACACCTCTTCGTCAGCGGCTTCGCCTGCGGTGGCGTCGCCGCAGCGGATCTCGACGGCGATACGCTACCGGATCTGATCTTCGCTGGGACCTCGGAGGAGAACCAGCTCTATCTCAACCTTGGGGGCTTCCGATTCGAGAACCGGACAGATCGCGCCGGGATCGCAGGCCGCGGAGGGTGGTCGTCGACCCCGGTCACGATCGACATCGACAACGACGGCGATCTCGATGTCTACATCACCAGATACGATGCGCCGAACCAGCTCTTCATCAACGACGGTAAGGCGACGTTCGTCGAATCGGCAGCCGAATTCGGCCTCGATCTCGTCGACGCGTCGCTCGCCCCGGCGTTCTGCGACTACGATCGCGACGGGGATCTCGACCTCTACCTGCTCACCAATCGTCTCTACTCGCCGACCGGTTTTCCGGAGCCCGAGCCAGCATCTCTGAGTGCCGAGCAGAAGAAATATTTCCGTTTCGAGGAGACACCATCCGGGGAGCAGGTGCTCAACATCACCCCGCGCAGGGATCGACTGTTGCGCAACAGTGGAGGTAAGTTCGTCGATGTTTCGAGGGTGGCCGGCATCACCGACGATCCGCGGCATGGTCTAGCTGCGACCTGGTGGGACTTCGACAGCGACGGTTTCCCTGACCTCTACGTCTCGAACGACTATGACGATCCCGACTGCCTCTACCACAACAATCGTGACGGCACGTTCACGGATGTCACCTCCGAGCGACTGCCCCACACCGCTTGGTTTTCGATGGGGGCTGACTCGGCAGACATCAACAACGACGGCTGGCCGGACCTCCTCGCTGCCGACATGTCGGG
>Ga0316197_10000369_pt1 | contig 31858 bp, 30 predicted proteins | sample OudBiesiAoxic_MG_FD_204939 | JGI IMG/M metagenome (GOLD analysis project Ga0316197, IMG submission 204939) | Coastal sediment microbial communities from Oude Bieten Haven, Netherlands - site A oxic | ecosystem: Environmental > Aquatic > Marine > Coastal > Sediment | place: Netherlands... | reverse complement strand
AGCCTGCGTATGGGCGTCTGGTAGCCAGGTGTGGAACGGGAACATCGGGACCTTCACCGCGAACCCGAGGAACATGCCCGCGAAGATCCAGATCTGGACATCGCGGTCGATGCTCGCACCCATCTCGTACAGCCAGGCGAAGCTGAAGCTCTCGGCCCCCGTCTGGAAGAACAGGGCAAGGAAGGCGACGAGCATGAACGCCGACCCGAACATCGTGTAGAGGAAGAACTTCAGCGAGGCGTACTTGCGGTCTTCGCCGCCCCACACGCCGATCATGAAGTACATCGGGAGCAGCACGACTTCGAAGAACACGAAGAACAGGATCAGGTCCTGGGCGATGAACGTGCCCGCCATGCCGGTCTGCAGGATCAGCATCAACGAGTAGAACGCCTTCGGATTGCCCGCATCGGGCATGTTGTCCCAGGAGTAGATCATCACGAGGAACGTGACGGCCATCGAGAGGAAGTACAACGGCAGGCTGATGCCGTCGAGGCCGATCGTGTAGCCGGACGAGATGACCTCGATCCACTCGGCGTCGACGAAGAACTGCAGGTTCTGCGCCTGGTCGTAGTCGAACAACACCAGCGTTGCGACACCGATCGCCAGCGTGGCGCCGGCGGTGACGATGCCGATGATCTTCGGCGTCCGCTCGTCGTCCCTGCTCGTGCCGAACATGATGGCGAGCGCACCGAGCAGCGGCAGGAAGGTGCCGAGGCTCAGGATCCAGTTGTTGTCGGTGAGGTTGTTCATGTGTCTCGGTTTCCTGTGATTCGCATGCGTTCTTTTGGTCCGTCGGAGATGGCGTGACGGTCAGCCGACGTTGATGATGACGAGGACGATGGCGCCGACGGCTGCAGCGCCGAAGAGGAGTGCGCCGTACTGGCTGATGAATCCGGACTGCGTGCTCTGCAACCCGTGACCGGTCTCCTCCGCCACGGTGGCCGAGCCGTTGACGGCGCCGTCGACGATCTTCTGGTCGACGTTGTCGTAGATCCACTGACCCGACCGCTTGCCGCCTTCACCGACGGCATCGACCGTGGCGTCGAGCACGTTCTGGTTGATCCAGTACGCAGCGGCCGAGATCGGATGAGCAACCGCCCGGACGATGACGTTCTCGTACAGGTAGTCGAGGTAGTACTTGTTGACGAGGAACGTGTACCCAGCGTTGGCCAACTTGCTCCGCTCGGTCAGTCCGACGAGACGCGAGTCGCGCCGCTTGTAGAACGCCAAGCAGAAGCTGATCGCAATGGCGTACCCGATTGCGACCACCGCGAGCGACAGGAGGATCTTGCCCAATTCGGGCACGGCGTGTTTCACCTTCGGGAAGAAGCACACGGAACCCTCCGGCGGCGTGGTGCGGCCACAGCCGCTCGCATAGGCGTCCTTGCCGCCTTCACCTTCCTCAGCGAACTGTGGGACGAAGGGCGTCAGTGATTCGCCCGGCCCTCCGGGTGCCACTGCATCGAGCGCAACCGGCTCGTGCCCCGGCTCGACGTACTTCTTGATCAGCTCGACGCCCTCGCCGAGGTTGAAACCCAGTGCGTCACCTGCGAGCGGCGTGGGGTTCGCGAAGCCCGCGGTGAGCGCAAAGAACGCCAGGATCACGATCGGAATCGTGATCAGCTTGCCCGACTCATGGGGACCGTGGTCGTCGTGATGGTCGTCGTGAGCGTTGGCAGCTGCGCCGAGCGACTTCGGTGTCCCGCCGTCGGCATCGCCGCCACCGAGGGGTCCGCCAACCGTCGTCAGCTCGAGTTCGTGCTCCTCGAGGGTGAGATCGTGCTCGTCTCCATGGCCACCGTGGTCGTCGTCGTGATGGCCGCCGGCAGCAGCACCGCGGGCTTCGCCGAAGAAGGTGAGATACGTCGCGCGGGTCATGTACATCGCCGTGAGCGCCGCACCGCCGAGGCTGACCCAGAACAGCACCGTGTAGCCGTTGTTCCCGACGTTGTCGATGATCTCGTCCTTCGACCAGAACCCGGCGAACGGGATCACACCGGTGAGCGCCAGGGTCGAGATGATCCAGGCCCAGAACGTGATCGGCATGTGCTTGCGCAGACCGCCCATGTCCTTCTTCATGTCGAAGGAGTGGTGCGACCCGGAGTGGCTGATGGAGCCTGCGCAGAGGAAGAGGCAGCACTTGAAGAACGCGTGGGTGAAGATGTGGAACACGGCCGGCAGCCACGCGCCGGTCCCGAGGCCGAGCATCATGTAGCCGAGCTGGCTCACCGTCGAGTAGGCGAGCACCTTCTTGATGTCGTCCTGGACGAACGCCAGGAGCGCTGCGATCACGATGGTGATGACCCCGATGATCGCGATGAAACTCAGCCCGCCGTTGGCGATGTTGAAGCCCTCCCAGAAGACCGGGTAGATGCGGGCCACGAGGAACACGCCGGCGACGACCATCGTCGACGAGTGGAGGAGCGACGACACCGGCGTGGGGCCCGCCATGGCGTCGGGAAGCCAGGTGTGCAACGGGAACTGGCCGGACTTGCCGATGCAGGCGATGAACAGCGCGGTTGCGGCGACCAGAATCGCGGCGCCGCTCGCTGACGAGTCACCTGACAATGCCCACGCCTGAATGGCGTCGATGTCGAAGCCCGACTTGCCGGGCAGGTTCACCGCGATCCAATCGCTCGACGCAAAGTAGATGATGGCGGTGCCGACGAGCAGCCCGACGTCACCGACGCGCACCGTGAAGAAGGCCTTGAGTGCCGCCTTCGAATTGGCGTGGTCCTCCCACCAGTGCCCGATCAGCATGAACGACGTGAGGCCCATGATCTCCCAGCCCAGGATGAGCTGGACCATGTTCGGCGCCATGACCATGATGAGCATGCCCGCCGAGAACAGCGTGAGCGCACCGAAGAACTGGGTGTAGCGACGGTCGTCACGTACGTAGTCGAGGCTGAAGATCTGAACGAGGAGCGAGATGAATGCGACGAGCCAGAGCAGCAGGATCGCCAAGCCGTCGCCCAAGGAGCCGATGCCGAACTCGAGCCCCGAGTTCTGCCACCAGACCCAGGTGGTGAGCACCGGCTCGATGAACGGCTCGGCCTCGGCGCCTTCGGCCGCTCGCGGCACCGACCGACCGAAGGTCTGGAGCAGACCGATCGCCTCTTCGCCACCATGACCCGCCTCCTCGGCGGAATCGACGCGACTCATCCACTGGAGCCCGGCGCCGGTCGCCACAACGAGGGCGGCGACCATCGAGGCGAGTCCGAACTCGGAGCCGCCGTTCGGCATCCTCTTGCCGAACCCCATGATCAGGGCAAAGCCGATCGCGGGGATCAGCCCGACGAGCCAGAGGTTCTCGAGGAACCAGCCGGAGCTCAACGTAAGCGCTTCTTGGATTTCTTCTGCCGCGAGCACCGGGTCAGCCCTTCAGTTCCGAGAGTTCGTCGAGCGAGATCGACCGACGGTTGCGGTAGATCAGCAGAACCATCGCGAGTCCGACGCCGACTTCGGCGGCAGCGATCGCGATGACGAACAGGGCGAACACCTGCCCATCGACGTCGTTGTTCATGAGCGCGAACGCGATCAGGTTCAGGTTGACCGAGTTGAGCACCAGCTCGATCGACATCAGCACCATGACGGCGTTGCGACGAGCGATCACGCCGAACACGCCGATGCAGAACAGGACCGCAGCGAGGAGGAGGAAGTTGGCAGCGAGCATGGGTCGGCCTCAGTCTTTCCGAGCCAGGACGATGGCGCCGATGGCGGCGGCGAGGAGCACGAAGGTCATTCCGAAGAACGGGGCGAGATATGGCGAGAGCACGCGGTCGGCGATCTCGAGCGTCGCCTCGTTGTTCGCCCCCGTGAGGACGACGGGCGTGTCGGCCAGTCCGAGTTCGTCGACCGTCTTGTCCTCGGTGAAGTCGAGCACCACATAGGCGAGGAGGCCGAACAGGACGACTGCAACCGGGATGCCGATGCCCCACGACGTGTTGTTGAGCCCGGTCTCGGACCCGATCTGAGCGCGGGTGAGCATGATGCCGAACAGGAACAGCACCATCACAGCGCCGATATAGACCATCACCTGCGAGACGGCGACGAACTCGGCGGCCGCGAGGATGTACTGGGCTGCCATGCCGGCGAGCACCATCGCGAGCCACAGCGCGGCGTGGACGACGTTCTTGGTCGTGACGACCGACAGCGCCGCGAAGATCATCACCGCGGCGATGACGCCGAAGCCGATGTTCTGCGCGACGTTCACGCCGTCAGCAGCAAGGATCATGGCGTTCATCGCGCCGCTCCCGACCATCGAGGATCCAGCATGAACGTGGGGCTCGCGTCAGTCACTTGCCGGCTCCCGCTTCGAGCTCGGGTGCCTCAGGCACGGTCTCCATCCACTCGCCGAGCTTCTCCTTGTCGTGCAGGAGATCGGCGATCTTCGGCTCGGAGTACTCGTACTCAGGGCTCCAGAACAACGCATCGAAGGGACACACCTCGACGCAGATGCCGCAGTACATGCACAGCGCATAGTCGATGTCGAAGCGGTCGAGATGGTTGACCTGACGCGGCTTACCACCCGCGCGACGCGGCGGTGCGAGCTGCTTGTGACCTTCGATGTAGATGCACCAGTCGGGACAGCTGCGCGAGCACAGCATGCACGCGGTGCAGTTGTCCTCGTGGAGTGCGATCACGCCGCGTGCGCGGACCGGCGGCGACTCCTTCTCGTGCGGGTACTGGACGGTGTTCGCGCCGTCCTTGACCGTGCGGCCGAGCGTGCGGGCCGTGACACCGAGGCCCTTGATCAGGCCGGGAACCTTGGGCTTGGGCATCAGATCGCAACTTTCAGGATCGCCGTGACGGCGATGTTGGCCAGCGAAACGGGGATGAGGAACTTCCAGGCGAAGGTCTGGAGCTGGTCCTCACGGAAACGGGGGTAGCTGAAGCGGACCCACATGATGATGCCCACGAGGGCGAACATCTTCGTGGCCATGATCACCGGGCCGACGATGTTCATCCACCAGTCGACATCGTCGATGTTGCTCCACCCGAACCAGTCGAACGGGACACCCCAGCCGCCGAGGAAGAGCACCGAAGCGATGAAGGCGAACACGCCGGCCGTGGCGAACTCGGCGATGAAGAAGATCAGGAACCGGAATCCCGTGTACTCGGTCATGTAGCCGGACACGAGCTCGGATTCGGCGATCGGCATGTCGAACGGCGCCTGGGTGAGTTCGGCCTGCACGGCGATCATGAAGATCAGGAAGCCGACGAACTGGGTGAGGATGAACGGGTTGCCGAGGCCGCCGAAGCCGAAGATCGCGCCGGTGTTCTGTACCTCGATGATGCGGTTGAGGTTCATCGACTCGGCTTGGATCACGACGCCGAGGGTGGCGAGCACCATCGGGAGTTCGTAGGCGATCAGCTGGCCGGCGGCGCGGAGACCCCCGAGCAGCGAGTACTTGTTGGCACTCGCCCAGCCGGCGATGAGGATGCCGAGCACGCTGATCGAGCCCACGGCGAGGAAGTAGAAAACGCCGGTGTCGAAGTCGGCGAAGACCGCGTCGGGCCCGAACGGCACGACGACGATCAGCAGGAACGTCGACAGGAGGACGACGAGCGGGGCGATCTTGAAGATCGGCTTGTCGGCGTTGTCGGGAGCGATGTCCTCCTTCTGCATCCACTTGCCGACTTCGGCGAGCAGCTGCATCGAGCCGTACGGGCCCGCTTCCATCGGGCCGAGACGACTCTGCATGAACGACATCATCTTGAACAGGAACAAGTAGACGATGCCGCCCGCGGGCAGCAGCACCGCGACGAGTCCACCGACGACGCGGAAGATCGACTGACCCCAGTACGGGATCTCGACAGCGAGGGCACTGATCATCGGTCGATGTCTCCGAGGATGAAGTAGAGCGAGGCGAGGATCGTGATGATGTCGGGAACGTAGACGCCCTTCAACACCCACGGGGTGATGCTGATGTTGTTGAAGCTCGCTGAACGGATCTTGACGCGGAACGGTCCGAGGTCGCCCTTGCTGACGACGTAGTAGCCCATCTCGCCGAGCGGGTTCTCGGTCGAGACGTAGGCCTCACCCTCGGGCACCTTGATGATGCGAGGAACCTTGGTCATCACGGGTCCGGCGGGGATCTGCTCGATCAGCTGCTGCACGATCTTGCACGACTCGCGGGTCTCTTGCAGGCGGATCCAGCAGCGCGCCCACGAGTCGCCGTCGGGGTGCGTCCAGACCTTGAAGTCGGCCTTGTCGTAGGAAAGCGCGATGTCCTGGTCGCGGCGGAGGTCGTAGTCGACGCCCGACGCACGCAGGTTCGCGCCCGACAGGCCGTACTCCTTGGCGATGTCAGCCGGGATCACGCCGATGCCGCGCATCCGGCTCTGGAAGATCTCGTTGCCGAACAGCAGGTCCTCGATCTCGTCGCAGAAGCCGATCAGCTTCTTCATCACCTGCTTGGTCTCGTCGATCCAGCCCTTCGGCAGATCGTCCTTGAGACCGCCGATGCGGTCGAAGTTCGGGTGGAAACGTCCGCCGGTGGCGCCTTCGATCAGGTTGAGCACGTACTCACGGTCACGGAACGCAAGGAATACCGGGGTGATCGCTCCCATCTGCACACCGAGGTCGCCGAGGAACAGCGACACGTTCGCAATGCGTGACAGCTCGAAGAGAATCGTGCGGATGACCTGGGCGCGCGGTGGCGCCTCGATCTCCATCAACTTCTCGGCAGCGAGGATGAACGGCACCTCGTTGGCGAAGCTGCCGAGCCAGTCGATCCGGTTGATCAGGGTGGTGACCTGCGGGAAGGTACGGACCTCGGTCAGCTTCTCGTAGCCACGGTGCATGTAGCCGGCGGACGGTTCGGCCCAGATGACCTGTTCACCGTCGAGGCGGGCGATGATCCGCAGCGTGCCGTGCGTGGCCGGATGCTGGGGCCCGATGTTGAGCGTCATTCCCTCGGTCTCGAGCTCGACGTTCAGGCGGGCATCAGCGGCCTGCGAAGCGATGTAGCTCAGCTGTTGACGATCGGACATCATCGTCATGACTCGTCACCGCCCGCTTCTTCTTCGTCCTGGACCGGCATCGGTTCGACGTCGACGATGCCGGGCCACGGCTTGACCATGCGGGCCAGCAGCGGGAAATCCTTCTTCATCGGATGGCCTTCGAACTCGCCGGGAAGATACATGTTGCGAAGGTCGGGATGGCCGTTGAAGCCGATGCCGAACATCTCGTGACACTCGCGCTCGTGCCAGTTGGCACCGGCGAACGAGCCGGTCCACGAGTCGACGACCGGCTTGTCATCGGGCACGTCGGCCTTGATGGTGATGCCGACGTGGCGATCGAGATCGGTGAGGCGAGCGAACACCTGCATACGGGTTTCGCCGCCGCAGACACCCTGCTTGATCGTCATGTCGATCGGTTCCTTCTCGACGGTCGGGTCCTCCTCGCCCTTGCCATAGGGCGACGGCATCCAGTCGATCGCCGACAAGAACGAGAACCACGTGAATCCGGCAGTCTTCAGAGCGCCGGCGGTGTCGGCCCACGAGTCGGTGGCGACGCGGACGAACAGATCGTCGTTCGGCACGATGTGCGAATCGATCAGTGCGTCGCCGATGCGCTGACGCAAGTCGTCGACGATTCCTTCGCGCAGGCCGTCGCCGGGGAGCGCCTGCGGCGCGTCAGCGTCGGTGGTCTCGGTGTCACTCAATGGGGCCACCACCCACGACGATCGGCTGAGGTCGATCACGTTCGGGGATCGGCTGCGGGTCGGTCGAGATGTCGTGCGTCGTCTGGCCGGTCGGCTCACCCGCGCTCAACTCACCCCGTTCAGCGGCACGCGTGGCCTGGAGGGTCGTGAACTCATCGCCCTTCCACTTCGCCTGCATGTCTTCGTTCTTGATCCGCTGCTGGAGCAACACGACGCCTTCGAGCAAAGCTTCGGGGCGAGGCGGACAGCCGGGCACGTAGACGTCGATCGGAATGATCTGGTCGACACCCTTGGTGACCGAGTAGCTGTCCCAGTACGGGCCGCCACAGTTGGCGCACGAGCCCATCGAGATCGCATATTTCGGCTCGGGCATCTGCTCCCACAGGCGCTTGACCGCCGGCGCCATCTTGTCGGTCACGGTGCCGGACACGCAGACGAAATCGGCCTGGCGCGGGCTCGCCGGCAGCGGAATCACACCGAGGCGCATCACGTCATAGCGCGGAGAACCGAATGCGGCGCCCATCTCGATCGCGCAACACGCGAGGCCCCACTGATAGACCCACAGGCTGTACGAGCGGCTCATGTTGAACAACTTGGTGAGCGGAGCCGGCATCCGGCCCTTGTCGACGAGACCCATGTCAGTGCACTCCTTGTCGATTCGTTTCGTTCATCATCACTGCGTTCTCGCTCGGCATCACCATCAGGGTCACACCCAACGGAGCAGCCCGCGCTTCCAGGCGTAGAACAGCCCATCGAGGAGCAGCACGATGAACACGAGCATCACGACGAGGCCGAAGGTCCCGTAGCGCTCGATGTTGGCTGCCCATGGGAACAGGAACACCGCCTCGACGTCGAAGATGACGAAGAGCAGCGCGAACACGTAGTACCGGATCTGACTCTGGGACCAGCCCATACCGACGGGATCGACGCCCGACTCGTACGCGATGTACTTCTCGGCGGACGGAAAGGTGGGACGAACGGCCGCGGCGAGCCCGAGCAGCAACCCACCGATGGCGAGGGCGGCCGCTCCGAACCAGACGACGTTCAGATAGTCGCGAAGGAAATCCGACATACGGGCCCCGAAGATACCAGGGCTCGTGAATTCCTTCCCAAACCCTGTCGCCCCGATTGGTCGCCGCATGTCACGTTGGAATCGGACATCACGACGGTGTGCGCCGCCCGGCACCACCCGCGTCGGTGACACCGGTGGGCGATCAGTGTCAGAGCGAAAGGTTGCTCAACTCGTGGCGGCCCGCAAGACCGAGTTGCCGGTACACGGCGGCGAGGTGGTTGTCGACGGTTCGCGCCGACACGACCAGCTCCGCCGCCACCTCCTTGCTCGACTTGCCCCCGGCGACCAGGCGGGCAATCTCGAGCTGACGGTCGCTCGGCATCTCGACTCGATCCGACACGCGTCCGAGCCGCACCGCGAGACGCGGCGGCATGTGTGGCGTCATGTTGGCGGCGAGCGAACGGGCGGCGAGAAGGCGACGACGAGTCGAGACGACCTCGGCACCGGTCTCGACGGCCACATCGACCTCCGACAGCAGCGCGTCGAGGGCCGGTGAGTTCGCTCCGCATTCGAGGAACGACTCCGCCGCCAGCGCCAAATCGTCGACGTCTCGCTCCAACGAACCTCGGGCGTATGCGGTCACGGCATCGGCGAGACGGCCGTCGAGACGGCCGGCCACCTCGATCACGACGGCCGCCGAGGCCGGTGCCGGCCCCCGCCGGACAGCCTCGAGGCCGAGCCATGGGGCCCACAGCACATAACCGGAGTCGACCGCCCGCGCCGTCAGTTCGGCCGCCCGTGCGTCGACCCGATCCGGATCCGCCAACCGGAGCTCGGCTCGGGCGCTCCCCAATGGAGACTCACCGGGATGGGGGTCGGCGTCGAGGCCGAGTTCGACGAGCACCGCTCGCAACTCGCCTCGAACGAATCCACCGGCACCGATGTCGTCGACGTGGTCAGCGGCGCGCACCGCTTCTCGACCGCGCAGCACCGCTCGCGCATAGTCGCCGTCGAACGAGGCGAGCTGGGCGCCGAGACCGAGCCAGACGGCGTGGGCGGGGCGGACCATCGAGACATCAGCGAGACGCAGCCAACGGTCCACGACTTCCCGAGAGCGGGCCAGATCACCGCTGAGCAGGTGTCGCAGGGCGTCGACGATGCCGAGACGCACGGTCTCGTGGGGAACCGACAGCCGCTCCGCGATCTCGTAGCCCTCGACGATGGCATCGCCGACCGCGCCGAACGCACCGGCGAAGACCTTCCCGTAGGCCTCTGCGAGCAGGATCGAGAGCCGGGCCGCGTCAGAAGTGACGTCCGTCGCCGTCGCCGCAGCAGTCGAGGCGCTGGCCAGCGACCCCTTGCCGGTCATCCGCATGTAGAGCGCCGTCGCACCATCGACCCGGGCGATCTGGTCGGGCTGCATCAGCGCGTCGCGCAGCGCCCCCAACTGCACGTATCCCTCGTCGCTTCGGCCGAGCTGCAGGCACCACAGCTCGGCGCGAGCCAATCCCGCATCGACGCGTTCGGTTTCGGTCTCGGCCGCGTCGATCGCCCGGTCGGCCACCTCCTGGGCCGCGTCGAGCTCACCGTCGTTCGCGTGCGCCCAGGTGAGTTGGACGAGGTCTGCGGCGGTCGGCGAATCGATCGCGGCGATCAACCGCCGCGCCAACCCGTTCTCCCAGCGACCAAGTGCGACGGCGGCACCGAGTCGGGCGGTGCGATCGTCGATACCACTCTCGGAATCGAGCATCCACTCGGCAAGCCGGGCCGCATCGACACCGTCGTCGGGGCCGACCGCCGATGCGAGCTTCGAAGACAGCCGTCGCGTCTCCTGCCCGACCAGCTGGCCACAGATCACCTCGGCGTACAGCGGGTGTTCGATGAAGCACGGATCGCCTGCCACGAGCTGCGCCCGTTCGAGCCGTTCGAGTGCCTCGATGTCGAGCCGAGAGAGCACGCCTCGCGGGACACTCCCGGCGATCGCAATGGTGCGGAGCAGATCCCACTCGGGTTGCGACAGCCGACGCAGATGGGACGCGACGAGCTGCTCGAGCGACCGCCCACCCGGGACGAAGTCGTCGAGATACCACAGCCCGGCGCGCTCGGAGATCGACGACGACGCGCGGGCCGACGCGAGCAGCTCGCGCAGTGCGAGCGGATTCCCCTCGCTCATCACCGCCAACCTCCGGAGCGAGCCGACTTCTCCGGAACCGGCCCACTCGACCAGCAGCGCCGTGAGCGCTTCGATCTCGAGCGGGCCGACGATGACCGACTCCGCGTGGTCGCGGAGCGCTCCCGTCAGATGGTGGTCCTCGTCGCGGTCACCGTCGGGGGCGCTGCGCTCCGTCACCAGGACCGTGATGTCCCCCGAGCGCACAAGGCCGTCGACGATCGCCGCCGATTTTCGGTCGAGCATCCCGACATCGTCGATGCTGACGACAGTGTGCGTTGCGTGTTCAACGAGTCCACGACGCAACCGCTGAACGAGCTCGAACTCGGCGGTGACGGGTGGCGCATCCAGCGGGAGCAGGTGGAGGAGCGCTCCGAAGTCGAGGAACTGTTGCGCCTCACCGGCGAACACGCGTCGCACCGCCACAGCGGACGGCCTCGATGCGAGTGCGTCCAGGACTCGTTCGGCAACGTGGGACTTGCCGATTCCGGCGGGTCCGCGAAGGACCACCGACCGCGGCGGTGCATCGGTCAGCAGCCCGGCGAGGTGTTCGACGAGCGCGTCACGATCGGAACTGATCGCCCGTTGATTCGCGCCGTGATCGTGCTCCGAGTGCATCGCCGCGTCATCTTGTCACGATGCGCCGGCGGGCCGATCAGCGACCGACAAGCCGGTCGGACAACTGCATCGCCGCCTCCGAAACGAGCTTGACGACACGCTGGTCGTCGCCGTCGTCGGGGAAGCGGAAGGACGGTCCCTGCACGTAGATCGCACCGTCCCAGTCGCCTGCAGGCCCGCGAAACGCCGCCGCAACCGCGTTGACCCCCGGATCCAGCTCCTCGCGCGACAGCATCACACCGTCTGCGCGGACACTGATGAGCCGCTGACGCACTGCGTCGGCGTCGTCGAGGGGCCCGTCGGCGCCTCCCGGAAGAGACGACGCGAGATAGTCATCGAGCTCCTCGTCGGAGAACTTCGCCAGCATCGCCAGGCCGGTCGGCACGGCGTGCAGCGGGAACGACTGCCCCGTCTGATCGGCCAGCGTGACCAGTTCGTCGGCATCATCGACGTTGTCGACCCAGTACGCCCGGTCGCGGTCGCGGATGGTGAAACCGGCGCTTCCGCCGGTCAACAACGCGAGCTCCTCGACGAAGGGCCGCACGACCGATCGCAAACTGGCGGTCGGGCTCGCCGCCTCGCCGAGCGTGGCGAGGGTCGAGCCGATGGAGTAGCCACCGCCGGCTTCGACCTGCAGCACGGCCCCTTCGTGCTCGAGCGCGGCGAGCAGGCGGGAGACCGTCGACTTGGGCAACTCGGTACGTTCTGCGATGTCGGTCACGCCGAGGGGCCCGCGGGCCAGCACTCGCAAGATGGCGAACGCCCGCTCGATCGATTGCACTCCTGACATGTGACGTGCTCCTGCTCGCGGGTATCCTGGGCTGCACGCCGCTCAGAGGAGTCGGCCCAGAGGGGCCTGGCGTACTGTTTCACTATACGGTACAGTTCCGCGATGCGGAACATCTGCGTTGTTCCGGTCGGGGCAGCGAGCACACTCCACCTCTGGGGGTCATGACATGACGGACGTCGACAACGACGCAACCAACGGCGACGACGAGGAGATCGACCTCGCAACGCTGAGCGATGACGATCTCACGCTACAGATGCACGACGATCTGTACGACGGTCTCAAAGACGAGATCGCGGAAGGCACCACGATCCTGCTCGACCGTGGATGGAGCGCCGAGAAGGTGCTCAACGACGCGCTGGTCGAAGGGATGCGGATCGTTGGTATCGACTTCCGGGACGGCATCCTCTTCGTCCCCGAAGTACTGCTGTCGGCGAACGCCATGAAGGCCGGCATGGAGATCCTGCGGCCGCTCCTCGCCGAGACCGGCGCCGAGTCGGTCGGCAAGGTCGTCATCGGCACGGTCAAGGGCGACATCCACGACATCGGCAAGAACCTCGTCGCGATGATGTTGGAAGGCGCCGGGTTCGAGGTCATCGACCTCGGCATCAACACCGACGTCGACGAGTTCATCGCTGCGCTGGACGAGCACCAGCCCGACATCCTCGGGATGTCGGCATTGCTGACCACGACGATGCCGTACATGAAGGTCGTCATCGACACGCTGACCGAACGTGGGCGCCGCAACGACCAGATCATCCTGGTCGGCGGCGCTCCACTCAACCAGGAGTTCGGCGATGCGATCGGCGCCGACGGCTACTGCCGGGACGCCGCTGTTGCATCGGAGATGGCCAAGGAGCTGGTGACGGCCCGCCGCGGCAATCCGGAACCAGCGGGTCCCTCGGTTCGCGCCTGACCATGAACGCGCCACGCACGCTCGTGATCGCGTGTGGCGCGCTCGCTCACGAGTTGAAGGCGATCACCGAGATCAACGATCTCGGCAACGTCACGGTCGAGTGCCTGCCGGCCGCGCTCCACAACCGCCCGACGGAGATTCCCGACGCAGTGCGCGCCCGCGTCCGACGCGCACGAGCGGGCGACGCTGAGCGTGGCACCGCCCACGATCTGGCCGGTGCTGATCTCGTCGACGGCGTAGTGCAGGTGACGCACACCGAGAGCTCGGCCGATCGCGCGCACTTCGATCAGATCTTCATCGGGTACGCCGACTGCGGAACGGGTGGCCAGCTCGCGCAGGTGTGCACCGAAGAAGGCGTCGAGATGCTGTCCGGCGCACACTGCTACCAGTTCTTCGCAACCGCACCCCGCTTCGACGAGATCCAGGACCACGAGATCGGTTCCTTCTATCTCACCGACTTCCTGGTGAAGCACTTCGACCGCCTGATCTGGCAGGGACTCGGCATCGAGCAGCATCCAGAGCTGTTGCCGATGTACTTCGGCAGCTACACCCGCCTCGTCTATCTCGCCCAGACCGATGACCCCGGCCTCGTCGAGCGTGCAGAGGCGGCCGCCGCGCGACTCGGTCTGACGATGATCGTCGAACGCACCGGGTACGGAGAGCTGGAGACCACATTGGTCGAGATCGCAGGACGTCCCTCATGACCGGCGACATCACCGAACCCGGGCCCGAGCTCGGCCCCGACCAGGGTGAAGTGCGCGAGCGCCAGGCGACACGGCGCAGCGGCCGGCGCCGGGGTGGTCCCGCCCTGTCGACGATCTCGTGGCGCGACATTCCCGCCCAGCTCACGGCGCGAGCCGGCGATGACCAGCACAAGGTTCTCCTCCACGCTCGTTTCCAGCACGCGATCGATCGTGCTGCCGCAGTCGCCGGGTTGACATCGACGCACGACTACGTTCAGCACTGGCGAACATCGTCGAGTCCGCTCACCGACGGCGATATCGAGGCGCAGCTGGATCAACGTTGCGCTGAGATCGACGACCAATATCCACGTGAGCGACTCGAGGCCCTCGTCGCCAACGGTGGCCTCGAGCCATCATCGGGCGACGGCCGTGCACGACCCGACGACGCTTCAGACTCCTCGATCAACGAACCCTCGGAAAGCGATCAACCATGACCGACACAATCATCAGCTCTGCGACCAAAGAGGTCGTGATCGGCTTCGATCGACCGTTCGTGATGATCGGTGAGCGGATCAACCCGACGGGTCGCAAGCTGCTCGCCGCAGAGATGAAGGAAGGCAACTTCGATCGCGTTTCGGCCGACGCCATCGCGCAGGTCGCCGGCGGCGCGCAGATGCTCGACGTCAATGCCGGGATCCCGCTCGCCGACGAACCTGCCCTGCTCGCACAGGCGATCCAGCTCGTCCAGTCGGTCACCGATGTGCCGCTGTCGATCGACTCCTCGATCGTCGAGGCACTCGAAGCCGGCTGCGCGGTGTATCAGGGAAAGCCCTTGATCAACTCGGTGACGGGCGAAGACGAGCAGATGGAACGCGTGCTGCCGCTCGTGAAGAAGTACGGCGCCGCAGTCGTAGCGATCTCGAACGACGAAACCGGCATCTCAGAGGATCCCGACGTGCGCTTCGAAGTCGCTCGCAAGATCGTCAACCGCGCGTCCGACCACGGGATCCCGTCGTCGGACGTCGTGGTCGACCCGCTGGTGATGCCGATCGGCGCCGTCGGCCAAGCCGGCCAGCAGGTGTTCCGACTGCTGCGCCGTCTCCAAACCGAACTGAAGGTGAACACCACGTGCGGGGCCTCGAACGTCAGCTTCGGACTCCCCGAACGCAACTGGATCACCGGCACGTTCCTGGCGATGGCAATCAGCAACGGGATGACATCGGCGATCATGAACCCGCTGCACGACGAAGTGAAGCGGATCGTCAAGGCAGCCGACGTGCTCGCCGGCCACGACCAGGACTGCGGCGCGTGGATTGCAGCACAACGCGAGGGCGGTGACCCGACCGGCGCCGGCGAGTCAGGCGGAGCACCGCGACGACGCGGTGGACGCCGCGCCCGCGTCGAAGGCTCATGACCCGAGCTCGCTCCCAACCTCACCTCCACCCCTCGTCGAAATTCCGTCGGATCGTGACGGTGAACGTCACGATCCGACGGGATGTGAGCATGGGGGGAGCTGGATGAGCGGAAATCGGACATCTCATCGCGTCGTGTTCGCGCCGTCCGGGTTGACGGCACGAGTCGACGAGGGCACGACGGTGCTCGACGCCGCGCGGTCCGTCGGTGCCGACCTCGACTCGACATGCGGCGGGCGCGGACTGTGCGGACGCTGCCAGGTGATTCCGACCTCCGGCTCATTCCCGAAGTGGCAGATCGACTCGAGTGCCGACGCGCTGACCGGTTGGACTTCGATCGAGGAGAACTACACCGGGCGACGGCCGATCAGCGACGGCCAACGCCTGGGCTGCGCGGCACAGGTGTGCGGCGATGTCGTCGTCGAGATCCCCGCGGCGAGCCAGGTCCATCGCCAGGTCGTGCGCAAGTCGGTCGACATCGGCGACCTCCAGGTCGACCCGATGGTCCGGTTGCACTACGTCGAACTACCAGTGGCCGAACTCGGCGCCGAGGTCGGTGGCCTTCGCGAGCAGATCGTCGCGGCGCTCAAACGGGACTTCGACGTCGCGCCCGACGCGATCGATGCCCGGGTGCTCCCGCTGCTCGCGTCGGCGGCAAAGCAGGGCGGCAATGCGGTCACCGTGGCCGTGCGCAACAGCACCACGATCTGCGCGGTGTATCCCGGCTACGTCGATCGTGCTGTGGGTGTCGCCGTCGACGTCGGGTCGACGACCATCGCCGCCCACCTGGTCGACCTCGCAACGGGCGAAATCCTCGCAACGAACGGGATCATGAACCCGCAGATCCGGTTCGGCGACGATCTGATGTCTCGCGTGTCCTACGTGATGATGAACCCGGGCGGCGACATCGAACTCACCGGTGCCGTGCGGACGGCGCTCGACACCATGATCGGCGAACTCGTCGACGAGGCGGCCCTCGACCGCGACGGCGTGCTCGACATGACGATCGTGGCGAACCCCATCATGCACCATGTGCTGCTCGGCATCGATCCGACGCCCTTGGGCCAGGCGCCGTTCACACTCGCCACCGATGGGTCCGTCACCGCGCGCGCCGCCGATCTCGATCTCGATGCCCAATTCGCCGAGGTCTACCTCCTCCCGTGCATCGCCGGACACGTCGGTGCCGATACCGCCGGCGCGATCCTCGCCGAAGGCCCGCACCGCGGTGACGCCCTGCAACTGCTGGTCGACGTGGGAACCAACGCCGAGATCGTCTTCGGCAACGCCGACCACGTGCTGGCCGCCTCGAGCCCGACGGGCCCCGCATTCGAAGGTGCACAGATCTCGGCCGGCATGCGAGCAACGGCGGGCGCGATCGAGCGGGTACGGATCGACCGCGAGACGTTGGAGCCGCGAGTCAGCGTGATCGGGTCCGACGTGTGGTCCGACGACGCACTGTTCGGCATGCAGACGAGCGCGCTCGACATCTCCGGCATCTGTGGGTCGGGGATCATCGAGGTGATGGGCGAGCTCTATCTCGCCGGGTTGATCGACGTCGACGGCACGATCCGCGCCGATGGCCCGTCGAAGACCGACCGCGTATTCGCCGACGGGCGCACGTTCTCGTACCGCCTCTTCGGCGACTCGGATGAACCCCGCGACAACATCAACGTGACGCAGGACGACGTGCGGGCGATCCAACTCGCGAAGGCGGCCCTACGCGCCGGCATCGATCTGCTGTGCGAACACGCCGGCACGACCGACCCGAACGACATCGGTTCGGTCCGTCTCGCCGGCGCATTCGGCGCCCACATCGACCCGCTCTACGCGAAGGTGCTCGGCCTCGTGCCCGACGTGCCCGTCACCCGGGTCGTCTCGGTCGGCAACGCGGCAGGCGCTGGCGCAGTGAGAGCGCTCCTGTCACGAGCGCAGCGCGACGAGATCGAAGCAACGGTCCGACTTGTCGAGAAGATCGAGACCGCCACCGAACCGCGCTTCCAGGAGCTGTTCGTCGACGCGATGGGATTTCCGCACAGCAGCGATGCGACCCCGAACCTGGCGACGGAGACCGTGTTGCCGACAGCGCAGGAGCGGGCGGCATCGGCTGGATCTCGGCAGCGCACGGGCCGACGCCGACCGAGAGCATGAGCCCAGAACCTGCTCTGAGGGCAGCGGCGTTCTGTAATATGGAACTGTTCCGGATCGCGGAACGTGAGACTGGGGGTCGAGATGGCTGACGAACGACGCAGTGGACGCCGATCCGGAGGTCGCGCCGGACGGGCCGCGACGCGGGCGGCATCGGCAGCACCGATTCCGAAGTACTTGACGCGACAGATCCGCCCGTACGAGCTCGTGACCGATGAACAACTCGAGCTGATCGAGCAGAACGCCGACACCATCCTCGAACAGGTTGGGGTGGAGTTCCGGGGCTACCCGACCGCCCTCGAACGGTGGAAGGCCGCCGGCGCCGACGTCGACGGCATCCGCGTCCGCTTCCCACGCGGGTTGTGTCGCAAGATCGTGCAGGATTCGGCGCCGCGCCAGTACACCCAGCACGCCCGCAACCCCGCCAACAACGTGGAGATCGGAGGAACCAACACGGTCTTCGCCCCGAACTACGGATCGCCGTTCGTCTATGACCAGGACAGCGGGCGCCGCTATGCGACGATCACCGACTTCGAGAACATCGTCAAGCTCACGTACATGTCGCCGAACCTCCACCACTCGGGGGGCACCGTGTGCGAGCCCGTCGACATCCCGGTCAACAAGCGCCACCTCGACATGGTGTACGCCCATCTGAAGTACAGCGACAAACCCTTCATGGGATCGGTCACGGCTGGTGATCGTGCCGCCGATTCGATCGAACTCGCCCGCATCGCATTCGGTGGCGACCTGCGCGACGAGTCCGGCGTCGAGCGAACCGTGATGTCCTCGCTGATCAACGCCTCATCACCGCTGGTGTGGGACGACACGATGCTCGCCGCTGCCGAGACATACGCCGCTGCCAACCAGGCATGCATCATCTCTCCGTTCATCCTGGCCGGCGCAATGGCTCCCACGACTGCCGCCGCGGTTGCGGCCCAGACGCTCGCTGAGGCGCTCGCCGGGATGGCGTTCTGCCAGCTCGTGCGCCCGGGCGCTCCCGTGATCTTCGGGTCGTTCGCATCGTCGATGTCGATGGCCACCGGCGCACCGACCTTCGGCACACCCGAACCTTCCATCGTGCTCTACACGGTGGCGGCACTCGCACGTCGACTCGACGTGCCGTTCCGGTCCGGCGGGTCGATGACCGCATCGAAGGTTCCCGATGCCCAGGCGGCGTACGAGTCGGCATCGACGATCATCCCCACTGTGATGGCCGGCGTGAATTTCGTCCTGCACGCAGCCGGTTGGATGGAGGGCGGGCTCGCCTTCGGCTACGAGAAGTTCATGATGGACGCGGACCAGCTCGGCATGATGATGAAGTTCGGACAGGGACTCGACATGAGCGAGAACGGGCAGGGGGTCGACGCATTCCTCGCTCACTCGCCGGGTGAACACTTCCTGGGGACTGCCCACACGCTGGCCAACTTCGAGACCGCGTTCTACCGCTCCGCGATCGCGGACAACTCAAGCTTCGAACAGTGGACCGAAGACGGTGGAACCTCCGCCGCCGAACGCGCGAACACCGCCTGGAAGCAGGCGTTGACGAGCTATGAGCCACCCGCACTCGACGATGCCGTCGACGCCGAACTGCTCGACTACGTCGGTCGGCGCAAGGACGAGATGCCCGACGAGATCGGCTGACACCCGTTCAGCTGCGAGTCGAACGGACGAGTGCCGCGAATCCGGCGCCTCCGAACACGAGACCCCCGACGAGCATCGGCGTCACGGTGGTACCAACCCGGGAGTCGACGATCGCCGCGAACACCGATCCGATCCCCAGTTGCGAGAGGCCGAGGATCGCACTGGCGGTTCCGGCCTTCGCGGCCATCGACTCCATCGCCAGCGCCGAGGCCATCGGGCCGATCACCATCGTCATCGCATTGGACACCACCGCCCACGCGAACCAAACCCACACCGACGGGACACCGTCAGCAGCCACGACGACCGCGAGCACACCGACGGTGACGATCACGTGCACAGCAGCCGCCGAACGCAACATCGAACGCGTCCCGAACCGATCGATCAAGCGGTTGTTGAGCAAGAGCGCGATCGCCATGCCCGCACCGGACAGTCCGAAGAACACGGTGAACTGGCTGTCGCGGTCGTAGACCTCGTCGAGGATCGGCTGGGAACTGCCGAGCCAGACGAAGAAGGACGCGGTGAACAGCGTCGAACCGACGAGCGCCCACAACGTGACCGGGGTTCGGACCACGGACGAGAAGGCCTCGGCGAACGGGCGGAATCGGATCGGACGTCGGTGTTCCACCGCCATCGTCTCACCGAATCGCAGCGTCCAGAGAAAGGCGATCGCCGCGAGCAGGACACCCACGAGGAAGACGGTTCGCCACGACCCGACCAACAGGATTGCCTCGCCGACGAACGGCACGAAGATGGGCCCGATCAGGAACACCGCGGTGAACGTTGCAACGACCCGCGCCATCCGGTCGCCGTCGTACAAGTCACGTGCGATCGCGAAACGGAGCACCGACGGTGCAGATGCGCCAAGCCCCCAGACGAAACGGGCAACGAGCAGCAGCTCCAGGCTCGGAGCGGCGGCGCTCGCCACTGCGCCAACCCCGAAGAGAACGAGTCCACCAGCGAGCACACTTCGGCGGCCGAACCGATCGGCGAGCACCCCCCACAACAGCTGTCCGATCGCCATCCCGGCCAAGTAGAGCGTGCCCGTGATCGCCGGGCTGACGCCACGCCCGTCCAGGTCGAAGTCGGTGCGCAGATCGTCAAACGCCGGGAGCGCGGCGTCGATCCCAAACGCCATCAAGACACCGATGAACGCCAGGAACGCGATGACGGAGCGGTCACTGCGCGGGGACGCAGGCCGAGTCGTCGTGGTGATCATCGGGGCACCATAACGACCTCATCACGACGGCGAGGCACGAATGACAGGCATCGATCGGCGTCGGGTACGGTCGCCGGATGACCGATGCGCCGATCGCACTGTTGGAGACGGGTCCGCTCGTCGACCCCGGCACCCTGACCGAACTCATCGGGTGGGAACTGAAGCCCGAGGGGCTCTGCCGGGACGAACAGTGCGTGATCGTCACCGACCGAGACGCCCTCGAGCACGACGGAAACATCGACCTCCGTGTCGTCGCCTCCCTCATCGACCGACCAATCGCCATCGACGACGACGCCGGCCTCGTGGCTCTCGGTGCCACTCGGGCCGGGCGACGAGCAGCGCTCAATGACCTGCAGGCGCCCGACTTCACGCTTCCGGACCTCGATGGCACGTTCCACTCGCTCGCCGATCATCGCTCGAAGAAGAAGCTCCTCGTCGCCTTCTCCAGCTGGTGAGGTTGTATCTTCGACCTGCCAGGTTGGCAGGTACTCCAAGACGAACTGGCCGAGCACGGCTTCCAGGTGATCGCCGTCGCCATCGACGAGGCGACCGACACGATCCGCGACTTCATCCGTGACAACACCGACGGGATCACCTACCCCGTGCTGATGGACAGCGACCATCTCCTCACCGAGCTGTACGCGATCTCGAACGTCCCGACCGTCGTGTTGATCGACGAGAACGACACGATTGCACAGCCCAACTGGAACGCGTACGCAACCGACACGTTCAAGGACTTCACCGGGATCGAATCGGCCGCTCAACTCGATGCCATCCGTCGCTGGGTGATCGACGGCGAGACCCTGATGAGCCCCGACGACGCCCGCGGCGCGGTCGACGATCTCAGCGCTGACGAGGAACAGGCGCGGCTCCACTTCCGGCTCGCAGTCCACCTGCGCAGCACCGGCGACACCGCCGGAGCGGAACGCAACTTCGACCGCGCATGCGAACTCGCACCGCATGACTGGACGATCCGTCGCGCGTCGCTGCCCCTTCGCGGTGGCGACCCCTTCGGGCCCGAGTTCTTTGAACTCCTCGCTGAGTTCAACGAAGCCGGGCGCCCGTATCACGGCGTCGACCACTCCGGACATCGCTGAACCCGCCAGACGAGCGAGACACGGATCTTCGGATGGGTGTCATGTTGGTACGGTCAAGGGTATGGCTGAGGTCTTTCATCTGGGTATCGGAAGAGCGGATGTCGCCGGAGCGACGTTGGCGATCGTGCCGGGCGATCCCGAACGGGTCGCGCGCATCGCCCAGCTCCTCGACGACCCGGTCCCGCTTGCGTCCACTCGAGAGTTCACGTCCGTTCGCGGCGTCCTGGGAGGCGCCGGCGTGATCGTCTGCTCGACCGGTATCGGCGGACCGTCGACGTCGATCGCCGTCGAGGAACTCGCCCAGCTCGGCGTCAACACCTTCCTCCGGGTCGGAACAACAGGTGCGATTCAGCCGGACATCGAGCCAGGCGACGTCATCGTGACCACGGGCGCAGTTCGTCTCGACGGCGCGAGTCACCACTTCGCGCCACCCGAGTTCCCAGCGGTACCGGACTTCACCTGCACCACCGCGCTCGTCGATGCGGGACGCGCCGCTGGCGTGAACCTGCACATTGGCATCACGGCGTCGTCCGACACGTTCTACCCGGGCCAGGAGCGCTACGACACCGCGTCCGGACGGGTCACCCGCCGCTTCCGAGGGAGCCTCGCAGAGTGGCAGGACCTGGGGGTCCTCAACTACGAGATGGAAGCGTCGACGCTGTTCACGATGAGTGCGGCGCTCGGGCTCCGCGCCGGCTGTGTCGCCGGTGTGCTCGTCAATCGGACTCGCGACGAGATCCCGGCCGATGACGCAGCCGAGCGGGTCGAAGCCGTCACGATCGGCGTCGTGGTCGATGCCGCCCGACGTCTCCTCGACACCGACCACCCGTGACGTCAATCCGGGACGCCGGCTCAGAGGTGGTCGGCGGATCGCACGCGCTGACGACCATCAGGCCAACGGATCGCGCCCGCTGTGTGGCCGGTCGACCGGGAAGTCCGCAGGCGGTCGTTGATCGTCCGGCGTGGTGCCATCGCCGTGCCGACGCCGCATCCCGATAGCGACGGCTCCGGCGCCGACCAGCACGGTGGCCCCGGCCGCGAACGCGCGTGCCGTTCCGTTCGACGGACTCCAACCGTCGTCGCTGCTCGAGGCATCGGCGGCAAGCGCCTCGTCGGCGGGCGGTGGCGGTACCGCCACGCTCCCGTCGGCGACCGTTGCGGGCGCGGTCGTCGTTGAAGCCGTGGCGGTCGTCGTCGCCGTGGTCTCGGTGGCCGTCGGCGAAGCGGTGGCAGGCGGTTCGGCGGCCGTGGTGGACGGCTCGGGAGCCGGCGCTGTCGTCGTCGGGACGGCACCCGTTGCCCCTCGGAGGGTGTGTACTTCACGCTGGACGTTCGCGACCAGGTACGGGTAGAAGGTGTCGCCGGGGCACGCGGTTCGACTCATGTCGCGATGCCCCGAGACGGTCGAGGCGGTGACCGACGTGCCGGCTGGCCACCGATTCGACCCGCGCGACGTGAACGTGGTTCGTGCACCGGGCGACGTGTCGAGACCGTACCGGTCGGCGAGCCAGGCGAGTGTCGAGTTGAGCGATGCGAGGGCCGCATCGGTCGGGTTCTGCGAGGTGAAGTCACCGAGCAGACAGACCAGCTGGGCAAAACCCTGGTTGCCGCCGGTCGCCGATGCCTCGACCGGACCGGCGAGGCTCCCGGTCCGCGCCTCGTACACGACGCCGTTCTGATCGATGAAGAAGTTGTATGCGACGTCGGGCCACCCCTTCTCCGCCGACGTGTGGAAGTTGTAGACGCCACGCATCGTGCCGACCGGATCCGCGCCGTTGGCAGATGCGGTGTGATGCACCAGCAGGAATCGGACGTCCTCGACGTCGAGCTCGCCCACTGGGGGCCGCGTGTCGCCCGCCCAGACCGACCGCGGCTGGATGGAGCTGCCCACGTCGGTCGGGTCGGCCTGGGCGGAGACCGGCGGCGCCGTCAGGAGCGACGCGGCAACGATCGTCCCGCCGGCGAGCGCGAGCGCGTCGCGCCGTGACAGGCGCGGTCCGCACGCCTCACACACGAGTCACCGTCCGTCGTCGGTCACATCGGAGGCGCATGCCATCATTCTGGTCGACGCCGCCACCACGAGGCGCCCGCGGTCACGCATCCGCGGCGTTCGGATCGACTGCCGCCTCACGACACGCGTCCGGCTGCTCGGCGACGAACGCTGCAACCTCCTCAGCTGGACTTGCCTGGCCCCCTTCTCGCCAATCGTCCAAGTACCGATTCGGCCAGACGACGCCGCGCCTGACCGAGAACTCGCGCTCCGGACACGGCGGCGAGATGCCGAAGTGAACGTGGCATGCCGACGACCGACCGGTGGTGCCGATCGTCCCCAGGGACGCACCCGCGTCAACCCGCACGCCGGGTTCGGCGAAGTGGTCGATGAGTTCGAAGTGGGCCAGGTAGTAGCGCACACCGTCGTCGCCGAGGATCGATACCGACCGACCACCTCGGGTCGCCGGATTGTCCACGGCGGGGTCGAAGTCGTTGGACCGACGGACCTCGAGCAGCACGCCGTTGACGGGTGACACGATCGTGCCACCGCAGCCATCATTGAAGATGTCGGTCGCCGGGTAGGTCGAGTGGGTGTCGCCCCACCCCGCCCCCAACGCGTCGGCGACCGGGATCACGTACGGAGTGGTGGCTGCGGCAACCGTGGTGGTGGAAGGAGGGGTGACGGGACCGACTGTCGTCGTGCTGCGTGCGAGCGTCATGGCCGGCACGGTGCCGACCGACGTTGACGGCCTCATGGTGGTGATCGTGGTACTCGTCGTCGCGGTGAGGGTCGTAGCGACGGTGGACGACGGCTCGGGAGCCGCCGCGGGCCCGGTATCAACGCATGAAGCCACCGCAGCGGCGAATGCGAGGACGGCGAGCGTTCGCACCCGTCCCGACCGGCTCAGCCGGCGGTCTCGACGGTGCAGTGGAGTTCGTCGCCGAAGTCGATCAGGGTGCCTGGGACCACGACCACTGGCTCACCACCGCGCAACCGGCGACGCTGCTGGCCGGGCAGCTGAATCTCAGTGCCGTTCGTCGACTGCAGGTCCTCGAGCAGCAGCTCGCCGTTCTCGACTCGAACCTCGGCGTGCGTCCGCGACAGCCCCTGCCCTGGCCCGTCGAATTTCATGATGTGCGGCAACCCGCCTTCGACGGCTCCGGCAACCTTCGGGTTGCGTCCGATCAGCACGCTGCGGTCGACACCGATGCGCTCGCCGTTGGAAAACGCAAGGACGGCGAAGACCTGCGGCGCGGCGGGTGCGGCGGTATCACCGTGGTCGGCTGCGTCAGCTGCGACATCCGCGGCGCCTGTCGTCCGACCGTTCGGTGGGAACGTCGGGGTGCCCGGGTCTACGACCACCTCGTCGTCGAAGATCGAACTCACCGGTCCGCGCGTCGCGCCGTCGTTCGAAGCCACGACGACCGTCGCCTCGGGCGGCGCTCCGCCCGCGCCCGGGCCTGATGGCGGCGGTCCCGACGGCTGCGGAGCTGCCGGCTGCGGAGCTGCCGGCATCGGGGGTGCGGGTTGCGGGCTCGCCGGCTCCACGTCGGCCGGAGCGTCAGGCTGGGACGGGACTTCTGCTGCGGGTGCGGGTGAGTCGTCAGCGTTGTCGGCGAACCAGGAGTCGCCGTGACCGGCGTCGTCGGCATCCGGTTCGAGCGTTGGCATCCCGGCCACTTCGGCGGCATCGAATTCCGACTCACTCTCGGATGCCATCGCTGACCCGAGAGCCTCCTCGACATCGACGGCGAGCTCTGACCCGGCAGACGTAGCGGTCCAGCTGGCGATCGCATCATCGGCGTGGCGATCGGCAACGTCGAACCGACGAGTCACCGATCGTGCCGGCACCGAACCGGCGAGCACCTCGAACCCCTCAGCCCGAAGCAAAGCCGTGTCGTCGTCGAGCGGCGCGAGCGAGATCGTCAATCCGACGACGTCGGCGACGACTTCTTCGATCCACGTCCGGACCCCAGACGGGTCGATTTCGTGTTCGTCACCCGAAGCGAGTTCGGCCACGATCGTGGTTCGGCCACGCGCCACGACACGTACCGCGTCGCCTTCGACCTGGGCGATCCCGAAGTCGGGCAACGCCTTGAGCCCGGTCGACGAGAGCTCGTCGAGAATGTCGTCGAGCGGCGCGTCGTCGGCAACGAGGTGCCAGAGTCGATCACGGGTCGACGGGTTGTCCCGCTCGATCAACCCGACCGTGAACCGCGACACGAGACCGACGTCGGAGCCGCACTCGAACGAGGAGGTCCCCCAAACGAGAATCGACTCGGACGATCCGGTATCGCTCGCGTCGGTGTCATTGGGCGTGTTGGCTGGCATGGCCTGTCTCCTACTGCGGGGTCGGGAGGGTGGAGGGTGGATTCGGTGCCCCCCATGCTGCCGCATCGGGAGGCGCCGGTGGGCGATCTCCATCGGTCGCCGCGCGCGAGTCGCGAACCGGCGGCGCCCACGGCACATCGAGCATCTCCCTATCGGACACCTCGCCTGGCGGCATTCGCGTCTCGCCGGTCACCTCGAACTCAGTGGTGATGTCCGCCTCGGCCGTGACGTCGACGTCCGCGGTGACATCGGTACGCCCGATGAGATGGTGGTCGTTCCGACGGAGTTCGTCGGACCGATCGGCGGCGGAGAATCCGACGTCGAGCACGATCGCGGTCACGTTGTCCCGCGCCGGGCCATCCAGCACCGCCTCGACCAGCGCGACGGCGGCCTTCGAGGGGTCGACGTGCGTCGACAAGAGCCCCCGGATTCGATCGTCGTCGAGCTCGCCGGAGAGGCCGTCCGAGCAGAGCAGCAGCCGACAGTCCTCGTCGGGGAGCACGTGGAAGTCGGCTTCGACAACAACGTCTGCACCGAGTGCTCGGGTGATCACGTTCCTCAGCGGATGGGTCAATGCCTCAGCGGGTGTGATCTGACCGGTCTGGACCAGGTCCTGCACGTGAGAGTGGTCGGTGGTCAGTTGGGTCATGATCCCGTCGGCCAGCCGGTAACAACGCGAGTCACCGACGTGGAACACGACGGCCGAGGGGGCGTCGCCGTTCTTCGCGACCGCCACGCCGACCAGGGTGGTGCCCATGCCCCGCGTCTCGTCATCGGCGCCCTTGCGGAGGACTGCATCGTTCAGCTCCGACACGAAACGAGGCAGCTCGGTGACATCGAGTCGGCGTGCACCAAACACCTCCGACACGAGCTGGGTGACGAGCTGACTCGCAACCTCCCCGGCCTCGTGACCGCCCATCCCGTCTGCGACGACGCACACGTCGTCGCTCACGTAGAACGCATCTTCGTTGTGGTTCCTCACGCCACCGACGTGCGTCGTCGCTCCCCAGGTGAAGGTCGGTCCCGTGTCTGATCCGACCGTGTCGGCAGGAGCGCCCACCGAGCGGTCCGACATCAGAAAAAGCGAGGGATCGACCCGTCGACGAGACGCGCGACCCAGATCCCGGTGATCAACACGACGTTGACGATGCCGAGCACGACGAGAACTCGGTTCCAGTTGACGGTGGTTCCGATCCGTCGGACGACGCCATAGACCGCGCCGACCAGGATGGCCTGTGCGGCGGCGAGCACCAGAAATGGGTGGTCTTGCCACGCGGCGCTGATCTGCCCGCGGGTCAAGTGACGGGCGGAGCGGGTCATCCCACACCCCGGGCAATAACCGCCGGTGCAGCGCCGGAAGACGCACACGCCCGGGCCATCATCGGTCCCTCCCGCATCGACGGCGAGCACGGCCGCGACGACCAGGAGCGCAATCCGCACCGGTGACGTAATCAGCCACCGGAACCCGGTCGGCGGCCGCTGGGTCGAGACCTGATGGTCATGTCGGGAGTCGGGGTCGATGATCGTCATGAAGGTCCACCGAACGGTGGTGTCCCCGGCGACGGGGGTGGCTGGTGCGGAGCATAGAACACAGCCGGCGAGGACTGCTGCGCGAACCTCGATGACGCGTCGGAGCATACGGAGTCCATCAGCGCGTCAAGCCCATGTCAGGCCTGGCCTACGGCAACGCTGATACCCCACAATACGAACACCGCAGCGAACAGGGCCATCCCGACGAGGCCCACGATGAACGCCGCCTTGGCGATGCCGCGGGATGCGGGGTCCCGTTCGCCGCGATCCACGGCCTTCATCTGAGTCCAGCCCATGATCGTTCCGGGAATCGACAGCAGGATCCCGCCACAGCAGCTCAGGACGAGGCCGGCGATCGACAGGCCGAGCGCCCAGCCAGCAACCGTGCTCTTCGGGTACGTCGATCCAGCGGCGCCGTAGGGCTGATATCCCTGCGGCGCGCCGTATGTCTGCGGCACGCCGTTCTGAGGTGCCTGCGGCGCGCCGTACTGCGGCGCCGGCTGAGCTCCCGGCCGCCGATCTTCGGTCCATGCCGCGCCGTTCCAATAGCGCTCTCCGCCGGGACGCTCGACGTCCGGATACCACCCCGGTGGTGTCGCGCCTGCGCCCATGTTCTCGTCCCTTCGGCCCCGTAGGCAGCGGTTGCCGCCCAGCGGGATTCTGCTCCGTTGTCCGGTCGAGCGCAAGCATCGGCACCGATGACGCGGATCGTCCCGGAGTGGCGGCGCCGACGAGACACGTCAGGCAGACTGGATCACTCGGGAGCTTGACGCTCGTCCAGCGACACCAGGAGCGCCGATGACGTGGGAGGGTGCGTGGGTGAGATCCACGGCGACAAGACGACGTGCCGGGTTGGCGTTGCTCGTGGCCACCGCCGTTGGCTGCTCGTCGGCAGCGGACTCCGGCAGCGGCACAACGAACTCACCAAGCACCACTGAGCCCGCTCGAGCCGACGTCACCGATCCGATCGCGACCACCGCCGACGCCGCACCGCCCACCATCTCGCCAACCGCCACCGCTCCCGCTCCCGCTCCCGCTCCCGCTCCCAGCGAACCACCGCCCAGCGGAAACCCGACGACAGCACCTCCGGGCGAACCCGGAGCGTGTATCACCGACCTGGGCGTCCGTGAACGCATCGCCCTTCTGGTGTGGCCGGCCGTGTACGCCAACGATTGGTCGGAGGCGGTCGACACCGTGCGGATGAATGACGTCGGTGGTGTCCTCCTGATGAGCCAAGCGGGCGTCGACGCCGACGAGCTGCGATCACGCCTGTTGGAGTTGGAGGCGGCCAGTCGCCACGGCCTGATCGTCTCGACCGACGAGGAGGGGGGCGACGTCCAGCGGCTCCGCAACCTCGGCGAGTTGCCGTCGCAACGCCAAGTGAGTCAGGACCTCTCCCCCGACGCAGCCACCGACCTGATCGCCGAACACGGGACGATCGTTCGATCGGCGGGTGTCGACATGGTCCTCGGCCCCGTCGTGGATGTCGAGCCGAACGTCGGAGAGGTACCGCTCCAGCCCTCGCGGTTCTTCGACGGGAACCCCGATGTCGTCACCGACTACGCAGCGGCGTACCTGAGCGGTTGGGAGCGAGCAGGATTACTGGCGACCCTCAAGCACTACCCCGGCCACGGCGCCGCATCGGGCGACACGCACATCACCGTAGGTGTGACCCCATCCCTCGACGACCTGCGCGACTTCGACTTGAAGCCCTATCGGGACCTTGTCGCCCAGGCAGCGGCGACGGACGCCGCGGTGATGGTCGGGCACCTCACCGTGCCCGGATTGACCGACGGCGTGCCGGCGACGCGCAGCGCGGCCGCCGTCGCGTACCTGCGGAACGACCTCGGCTACGGCGACGCACTCCTGATCACCGACGCCCTCGGCATGGCCGCCGTCGGGATCCCCGAGCCCGAGGCCTCAGTGCTCGCCATCGCCGCCGGCATCGACGTCGTACTGTTCACGATGACGTCACGAACCGACGAGGTGATCGACGCACTCGAACAAGCCGTCACCGACGGTCGCATCAAGATCGGCGACATCGACGACGCTGCACAAAAGGTGATGGCGTTGCTCGGCCGGGACGGACACACCTGCAACGGAAACCGATGATCACCGGAGCAACATGAACTGTCACTCCTGCGCAGCCCCGAATCCGCCCGACGCCCGGTTCTGCTCCAACAACGCACAACCGGAAGCGATCCGCAACGATGCCGCGGCCATGCAGGTGGTCAACTCGTGCCCGTATCCATGAGTCCCCACGGTGCGACACGTCGCTACGTCGCGACAGCGGTGCTCGTCGCGATGACGGCGGCGTGCGGCGGCAATGACGAAGCGCTCGTCACCGAGGGCACGGTCGCTCCGGCGACGACCACCGAGACCCCGGCGGTGTCATTGGACGAGGCGACCACGACACCATCGGATGCCGAACCGCGCGAGACGAACACAACCAGCACGACGACCGCTGCACCCACGACCGTGCCGATTCGGTGTGACGGGACCGACGGCAGAATCACGACCCGCTCGGGTCGTGCAGTGACCCTGCGGACGGAAGGAATCGCCAGCGCTGGTCCGACAATCCTCGTGATCCACGGTTTCACGGGCACACCAACCGGGATCGAACGCATCGCCGATCTCACCGATGTCGCCAACACGGCCGGCATCGCGGTCGCCTACCCGGAGGGAACCGAGGTGTCCCCCGGCGGATTCGGCTGGAACACCGGCGCTGCGGTCTTCGCGACGAGCAGCGTCGACGACGTCGCTGCGATCTCCGAGATGATTGACGCGATTGTCGCAACCGGGTGCGTCGATCCCGGCGCCATCACGATCACCGGCGAATCGAACGGAGCCGGGATGACCCTGGCAGCACTCTGCGCACCGGAACTCTCCGGCGCGTTCAGGTCAGCGGTCATGGTCATCCCCGCAATCGACGCTGGCGTGCTCGAACGATGCGCCGGCAACGGTGCATCCGACACACCGCTCGCTGCTGTGATCGGCTTGATCGATACGACGGCACCGGTCGATGGGGGCAATGGGCTCCTCCCCCAGCGCATCTGGTTCGACGAGGTGGCGATGTGGCGCGGGTGCAGCGGGGTCGAGGTGCTCGGTGCGTTGACCCCGTTCGTCGACCGGGCGGCCGGTACCGGCTGTCGCTCGTGCACCGAAATCTTCACCGTGGCAGACGGACCCCACACCTGGCCCGGCACACCGCTCGGGAACGGCGGGTCCACGCCGGGCACGTTCGACCTCAATCGCAGGATTGTCGCCGACGCACTCGCCACCGAGCCGGGCTGCCTCAGCGAACGGTGATACGGGGTCGATCTGCCCCTTCCGGGCGACGCGGGGTCAGAGCGTGACGACGACTTTCCCGTGGGTCTTGCGGTCGGCGAGATCCTGGAGCGCCGTGGCTGCGTCCTCGAAGGCATACGGCGGGTAGAGCGGCGGGTCAACGGTCCCCTCGGCGGCCATCCGCAGCAGCGTGGTCATCTGCTGTCCCAGCGAGTCGGGGAACTTGCCGAGCGACGCACCCCAGTGGACTCCGACGATCGAGTAGCTCTTGAGCAGCGCGTGGTTCGTCTTCACCTCGGGAATCCCGGCGACGAACCCGATCACCAGGAGCCGGCTGTCCCAGCCCATGCAGCGGCGTACCTGGTGGAACGTGTCGCCGCCCACCGGGTCGTACGCGACATCGACACCGCCACCTGATGCTTCACGCACGGCGTCGACCCAGTCGGGTGTCTCACGATGATCGATCACGACATCGGCACCGATGTCGCGAACCAGGTCGACCTTCGTCTGTCCACCGGCGATCGCAATCGTGCGTGCGCCTGCAGCCCGGGCGAGTTGGATTGCGGCGGTCCCGGTGCCTCCGGCCGCACCGGTGATCAGCACCGTTTCACCCGCCTGCAAGTGGGCGCGGTCATGCAGGGCGTACAGCGTCGTGCAGTAGTTGATCGGGATCGCCGCCGCAGTCTCGGCCGACACACCGTCGGGCACCGCGAACACACCTGCCGCCGGATGGGTCACCTGCTCGGCGAGTCCGCCGCTACCGAGGAACGCGACGCGCTGGCCGACTTCGACCGCGGTGACGCCCTCGCCGAGGGCGGCGACGCGGCCACACGATTCTCCACCCGGGGTGTGGCCTGGTCCGGTTTTCACCTGGTACTGACCGCGGCACTGCAGCACATCGGGGAATGCCAGGCCCACCGCTTCCACATCGACGAGCACCTCGCCCGGCCCGGGCGAGGGTGCGTCCTCGTCGACGAGCCGAAGCTGCTCTGCGGGTTCACCGAGTTCGTGGAGTCGCCAGATGCGCATCGCTCCAACGTATTCGCAGCGGGCGCACCGAACGAAGTGTGCCGTATCGTCATCGCGGTGACCATCGTGGCGATCGACGGGCCGACCGGCGCCGGCAAGAGCACGACCGCACGAGCGATTGCCGAGCGACTGGGCGCCGCCCTGCTGCTCGATCCGGTGTCCGTCAACCCCCTCCTCAACGGCTACTACACCGGCGAAGCGACCCCATCTGCTGCGCTCGACAGCGAGCTGGCCTTCCTCCACGGTCGAGCCGACCTGCTTGCGTCGGCCGATCCGGATCAGCTCGTGGTTGCGGACTTCACCGTGCTGCGAACGGCCCC
>Ga0316197_10000368_pt1 | contig 31927 bp, 24 predicted proteins | sample OudBiesiAoxic_MG_FD_204939 | JGI IMG/M metagenome (GOLD analysis project Ga0316197, IMG submission 204939) | Coastal sediment microbial communities from Oude Bieten Haven, Netherlands - site A oxic | ecosystem: Environmental > Aquatic > Marine > Coastal > Sediment | place: Netherlands... | reverse complement strand
GTTACTCAGGAGTTGACGTCGGTGGCGAGGAGAAGTTGAAGTCGGTGACGAGGAACGAATCCTCGTCGTTGATCCGCACGTCGAACGTGGCGGTTCCGAGGCCCTCCACCTCGGCCGTGCACTGGTACTCCTCACCGACGTCGGTACTGTCCGGCTCGTCACACGAAGCGTCGGAGACGTCACCGCCGACAGCATTGGACACCTGGCTGTCGTCGTTGAGGAAGTCCTCCGTCTGGTCCTTGTAGCTGCCGGTTCCGGTGCAGGCAGTGGCGATCAGAGCGAGCAGTGGCGTGGCGATGAGAATGCGGCGCATGAGCGCCGAGGCTATCCGAGCGTGTCGACGGCGGGCCGGCTATTGCGTGGTCGACGATCCGCGTGCAAAGTGCGCTGACTGGATCCGGTCGTACATCACCACGATGAGTGCGACCCAGACGAACGCGAAACCGACCACTCGTTCGGCGGGCATCTCCTCGTCGTAGAGGAGCCATCCGAGCCCGAAGTTGATGACGGGGACGATCAGGTTCAGCGGGCCCAGCAACGTGAATGGAATCGACTTGGCGGCTGAGGCGAACAACATCAGCGGGATCGCCGTGATCGCACCGGTCCCGAGCACGAGGACCCAGTCCTTCACGCTGGCGGAGGACACGACGCTGTCGGCGCGGCCGCTGACGGCGACGAGGAGTGCGATCGCAGGGCCGACCAGGACGAACGTCTCCCCGGCCAGGCTGTCGATCGCGTCAAGGCTGATCTGGCGTTTGGACAGCCCGTACAGACTCCACGTCGCCGCCAGAAGTAGCGCAATCCACGGGGGCTGCCCGTTGGAGATGGTGAGAATGACGACAGCGATCGCCGCCAGGCCGAATGCCACACGTTGCGCTCTCGTCGGCTGCTCACGCAGCACGAAGACGCCGATCGCCATCGTGGCAAGCGGCGCCATGAAGTATCCGAGAGCCGTCTCGATCACCCGGTCGTTCACGACGGCCCAGACGTAGCTCCCCCAGTTGGCGGTGAGGAGTGCGGCAGCCGCGATCAGTCGGATCACCGTGGTGCGGTCGCCGAACGCCTCCCGCAACCGGGGCCACGAACCGCGCACGGTGACGATGGCGGCCATCACGACGCCGGCGCAGACCATCCGCCAGCCGATCAGCTCGAGCGCGTCGAACGCGCTGAGCTGTTTCCAGTAGATCGTCAGCAGGCCCCAGATGACGTACGCGGCGATCCCGACACGCACGCCGCGGGTGATCCTGTCGGCGGCCTGGCGGACCTCGGTCGGCGACGCAGGAGCCTCGGCGCCGGTCGCAGCCGAATCGGCGCGGGTGGAGCCGGTGCGGGTGGATCGGCGAATCACGATCGAACCCTACGTCCCGGTTCGGCCGGTGGAGGCTCCGGAAACGATTGCTGACGGCCTGCGCACCTGGTCGGGTCGCTGTACGTTGCGACCATGGACGTCCGAGTCTCGATCAACCCGGCATCTGCCGCGGCGCACCACATCGCCACCCGCTTGCGCATCGCGATCGCCGAGCGCCACTCGGCCACGCTTGCGGTGAGTGGCGGCAGTGCGGCGCCACCCCTCTTTGCAGCGCTCGCCGCGGAGGCCGAAGTCGGTTGGTCCGCGGTCTCGGTCTGGCAGGTCGACGAACGCATCGCGCCCGACGGTGACGAGTCCCGCAACGCAACACAGCTCGTGACGCTGCCCGCTGGTTGTTTCCCAATGCCGGTGACCGCTCCCGATCCCGACGTCGCCGCGCACGACTACGCCGCGACGTTGCCCGAGCGATTCGACGTGGTCCACCTCGGTCTCGGCAACGACGGACACACTGCGTCGTGGGCGCCGGCACCGCATCCCGACGCGTCTCGGGCGCTGACTTCGGCCGCGCCCGTGTTCACGGTCGGTGAGTTCAACGGTCGCGATCGGATGACGCTCGGCGTCGACGTCGTCAACCGAGCAGGGGCACGCATCGTCCTCGCGACGGGCGAGGCGAAGGCCGATGTCGTCGCCAGGTGGGTGCGCGGCGCACGACGGCGCGGTGCCGCATGGATCGACGAGACCCTGCCAGTGGCGGCGATCCAGCTCGAGCACACTGTCGTGTACCTCGACCGCGCCGCCGCTGCACGGCTCGAGCCGTCAGAGTTCACCGAAGTCGATGCACGTGGGTACCCGGTCGAGCCGGGGCCGGTCGACGAGCACAGCCTGGTTGGCTACCGTCCCGTTGCCATGAACGCCTCCTCGACGAATCAGGTGTCGCTCGATTCGCTTTCGAGTCTTCCTCGTCCCGCACACCTGCGGCAGCTGTTCGCCACCGATCCCGGTCGTGCCGACCGATACGTCGCAACGGCGGGCGATCTGCGGATCGACTGGTCGAAGGCCCTCGTCGACGACACCGTGCTCGACGCGCTGCTGCAGCTCGCCGACTCGTCGGGCGTCGAGGAGCACCGCGACGCGATGTTTGCCGGTGAACACATCAACGTCACCGAGGATCGCGCCGCTGGCCACGTCGCGCTGCGGATGCCGCGTGGTTCGACGTTCGAAATCGACGGCCGGAATGTCGTTCCCGATGTCCACGAGGTACTCGACGCCATGAGTGCATACGCGAACCGCGTGCGCAGCGACGGCGCGATCCGCCACGTCGTCAACGTCGGGATCGGCGGCTCCGATCTCGGCCCGGCCATGGCCTATGACGCGCTCCGGGCGTACCGACACGAGAACATCCGCTGCTCGTTCGTCTCCAACGTCGACGGTGCCGACATCGCTTCGGTGCTCGCCGACTCGGATCCTGCTTCGACGCTGTTCGTGGTGGCATCGAAGACCTTCGGCACCATCGAAACGCTGACCAACGCGCGTACTGCACGGGCGTGGTTGGTCGACGCGTTGGGCGAGTCCGCGGTCGCCGACCATTTCGTCGCGGTGTCGACCAACGCTGAGCGGGTGTCCGAGTTCGGAATCGACACGGCGAACATGTTCGGCTTCTGGGACTGGGTGGGAGGTCGGTACTCGGTCGACTCGGCGATCGGACTGTCGCTGATGATCGCGATCGGCCCCGATGCGTTCGGCGAGTTCCTTGCGGGCTTCCATGTGATCGACGAGCATTTCCGCTCCGCTCCAGCCTCCGAGAACGCCCCGGTGATCATGGCGTTGCTCGGTGTCTGGTACGCCAACGGCCTCGGCTACGAGACGAAGGCCGTGTTGCCGTACGCGAACGACCTCGCTCGATTCGCGGCGTACCTCCAGCAGCTCGACATGGAGTCGAACGGGAAGTCGGTCGACCTGCTTGGCACGCGGGTTCGACATGAGACCGGGCCGATCGTCTGGGGGGAACCTGGCACGAACGGCCAGCACGCGTTCTACCAGTTGATCCATCAGGGCACCCGAATCGTTCCGTGTGACTTCATCGGCTTCGCTCGCGGCAACCATCCGTACCCGGACCATCACGACTTGCTGATGGCGAACCTGTTCGCCCAGTCCGAGGCCCTCGCGTTCGGTCGGGTCAACGACGCCGAGCCACATCGGAACTTCGAGGGCAACCGGCCCAACACGGTGATCCTGACCGAGCGGCTGACACCGTCGGCGCTCGGGCAGCTGATTGCGCTCTACGAACACATCGTGCACGTCCAGGGGACGCTCTTCGCCGTCAACAGCTATGACCAGTGGGGCGTCGAGCTCGGCAAGGAACTCGCCAACCAGATCACCCCCGAGCTCACCGGCGAGCCGACGCCCGACGACCACGACAGTGCGACCAACGCGCTCATCGCCTGGTACCGGGCGCACCGCACCTGACAGGATCGGTCGATGACCGACGGACCTGACACCGCCGACGTCGTGGGCTTCGACGTGCCCGTCGTCGAGGCGTGGATGGCGGGGCAGACGCGGGTTGTGCCGCCGTGCGCGTGGCGGCGGCTGGAGGGTGGACACTCGAATCTCACGTACGAGCTCATCGACGCCACCGGTCAACAGTTCGTGATCCGTCGTCCACCGCAGGGAGAGCTGCTCCCGAAGGCGCACGACATGCATCGCGAGTTCCGAATCATCGACGCGCTGCATCCCGTTGGCGTGCCGGTCGCCGAACCGATCGGATTCTGCGATGACCGGGCGGTGTGCGACCGCCACTTCTACGTGATGGGCAAGGTCGGCGGCGAGGCGCTCTACACCGCCGAGCAGACCGCTCCGAGACTCGACGCTGCTGCACGGAGTCGGGTGGGGGAGTCGTTCATGGCGGTGCTCGCACACCTCCATTCGATCGATCCCGACGAGGTGGGTCTGGGCGAGCTCGGTCGGCACGACGGGTACGTCGCACGGCAGTTGCGGACCTGGTACGGATCCTGGACGGCTTCGGCCGAAGCAGCAGAGTACGACGACGACCGTGTGCACGCGCTCTACGCCCGATTGACGGCAGCGATCCCGGAGCAGGGCCCGGCGCGGGTAGTCCACGGCGACTATGGCGTGCACAACGTGATGGTCGACGAAGCAGGCAACGTGGCCGCCGTGCTCGACTGGGAGATCGGCACCCTCGGTGATCCACTCGCCGATTTCGCGTACGCACTCAACGCATGGGCCGAGCCGTCCGACGGTCCGCACGCTGCGGCGGTCGCTCCGACCGCGCTGCCGGGATTTGCGTCACGAAACGACCTGATCGGGTACTACGCCGACCGTACCGGCGCCGATCTGACGCACCTCGGCTACTACCGGAGCTTCAACTCGTTCAAGACGGCATGCATCGTGCACGGCGTCTACGCCCGATACAAACTCGGGATGAAGTCGACCGACGGCATCGACATGCCCGGCTTGTTCGATCGCGTCCTGGCGAGCATCGACCTGGCCGAGGAGCACCTCGCACGCTGAGCCCGGACCCTGTCCCTCGCCCAGGGGGAGCAGGGGAGGTGGGCGATTCTGTCGACGCTGTTCTGTCGCTTGCCGCTCGGTATCGCCGGGTTCGGCGGCTCGGCTCGCCGTCTGCGAGGCTTCCCCAATGCGCGACTACAGCAACATCTACATCGACGGTGCCTGGGTGCCCTCTGACGGCGACGGCTCGATCGAAGTCATCAATGCCGGCACCGAAGCGGTCATGGGCTCGATCCCCGACGGTACGGCGAGCGACGTCGACAAAGCCGTCGCCGCTGCACAGGCTGCCTTCGACACGTGGTCGGTGACACCGGTCGAGGAGCGCCAGAAGTACCTGGTCCGGTTGAACGAGGCGCTCCAGGCGCGTTCGGCCGACATCGCCTCCACCATCGCCGGCGAAGTCGGCATGCCCATCACGTGGTCGACGATGATCCAGGCGGGCCTCCCTGCCGGCAACATGCAGACCTTCGCCACGCTGCTCGACTCGTTCCAGTTCGAAGAGGAGATCGGGAACAGCCTCGTCGTCAAGGAGCCGGTCGGTGTCGTCGGTGCGATCACACCGTGGAACTACCCCTTGCATCAGATCATCTGCAAAGTCGGAGGCGCCCTCGCCGCCGGCTGCACGATCGTCCTCAAGCCGTCCGAAGTGGCACCGCTCAACGCGTTCATCCTCGCCGAGATCGTCCACGACGTGGGCCTCCCGTCGGGCGTGTTCAACCTCGTCACCGGCACCGGTCCCGTCGTCGGTGAGGCGATCGCTGCGCACCCCGACGTCGACATGGTGAGCTTCACCGGCTCGACCCGCGCCGGGAAGCGCGTGGCCGAAGTGGCATCGCAGACCGTCAAGCGGGTGTCGCTCGAGCTGGGCGGCAAGTCGGCCAACGTCGTGCTCGACGACGCCGATTTCGCGACCGTGATCCCCAAGGGTCTTTTCGCCTGCTATCTGAACTCCGGGCAGACCTGCACGGCCCATACGCGGATGCTGGTGCCGAACAGCCGCTACGACGAGGCAGTCGAAATCGCCGCTGCCGCAGCTGAGCAGACCCAGGTCGGTGATCCCACCGAGGAGGGCATGCACCTCGGGCCGCTCATCAGCCAGGCGCAATGGGATCGCGTGCAGGGCTACATCCAGAAGGGCATCGACGAGGGCGCGGTGGTAGCCGCCGGCGGTCTCGGCAAGCCCGAGGGCAGGGAGACCGGCTACTTCGTGAAGCCGACCGTGCTTGCCAACGTCACCAACGACATGACCGTCGCGCAGGAGGAGATCTTCGGGCCGGTGTTGTCGATCATCGGCTACGAGGACGATGACGATGCCGTGCGCATCGCGAACGACAGCCTGTACGGCCTGTCGGGCGGCGTGTGGTCCGGCGATCAGGAGCGAGCGCTCGCCGTCGCCCGTCGGATGCGGACCGGCGCCGTCGATGTCAATGGCGGCAGCTTCAACATCGCTGCCCCGTTCGGCGGCTACAAGCAGTCGGGCTACGGCCGCGAGAACGGCGTCTACGGCATCGACGAGTTCCTCCAGACCAAGTCGCTCCAGCTCTGATCCCGCGTTGCGGGGTGGGTTCGACCCTCCCCGCAACGCCGTGTTCGCGGCGGATCGGACTGCGTTGACAGCGGGGACCTCGTCCCATGCGCGGTCACCAAGGTTCTTGGTCGCGATGAACTCGATGCCCGGCGGATCCCCGGTCGGGCCGGTCTCCGTCGCACATGCTTCGTCGCCGGTCCGTGGCGGGCAGTACGTTCGCCTGCATGACCACTGCGACCACACCCGTCTCCGTCGAGCGCGTTGGGGTGGTGGGGTGCGGTCAGATGGGCGCCGGCATCGCCGAGGTGTGCGCCCGAGCGGGAATGCATGTGATGGTGCAGGAAGTCGATGCGGCAGCTGCTGAGCGCGGTCGGACCCGACTGTTCGGCTCGTTCGACAAGGCCGTCGCACGCGACAAGATGACTGCGCAGGAGCGCGACGACACCGTGGCGCGACTCGATTTCACGACCGACCTCGGTGACATGGCCGATCGACAGCTCGTGATCGAAGCGGTGATCGAGGAGGAGACGCTGAAGACCGAGGTGTTCCGCACGCTCGACCGCGTGGTCGAGTCTCCGGAGGCGATTCTCGCCAGTAACACGAGCTCGATTCCGATCATGAAGCTCGGTATCGCGACGGAGCGTCCCGAGAACGTCGTCGGGATCCACTTCTTCAATCCGGTGCCGGTCCTCAAGCTTGTCGAGTTGGTCACGAGCCTGATGACGTCCAACGAGACGATCGCACGCGCCGAGTCGTTTGCCGAGGACGCGTTGGCCAAGATCGTGATCCGTAGCCAGGACCGCGCCGGCTTCGTGGTGAACGCGCTGCTGATCCCGTACATCCTCTCGGCGATCAGGATGATGGAGTCGGGCTTCGCGACGGCCGAAGACATCGACAACGGCATGGTCGAGGGGTGCCATCATCCGATGGGTCCGCTGGCGCTCGCCGACTTGATCGGGCTCGACACGACGCAGGCGGTGGCCGAGTCGATGTACTCCGAGTTCAAGGAGCCGCTGTACGCGTCGCCGGCCATGCTGTCGCGGATGGTCGAAGCCGGCCTGCTCGGGCGCAAGAGCGGCCGCGGGTTCTACGATTATTCAGCTCGCTGAACAGGTGCGATGATCGGTGCCAGGACCACGACGACCAGCACGATGACGACCAGCACGATGATGACCAGCACGATGACGACCAGCACGATGACGACCAGGGAGAACAACTGACAATGGCCGGAGAACGTGTCCTCGTTGCGAAAGTCGGTCTCGATGGCCACGACCGTGGAGTCAAGGTGGTGGCGCGCATCTTGCGTGATGCCGGCTTCGAGGTCATCTACACCGGCCTGTTCCAGACACCCGACACCGTGGCGGCGGCCGCCGTCGACGAAGACGTCGATGCGATCGGCCTGTCGATGCTGTCCGGTGCGCACATGACCCTGGCGCCCCTGGTCGTGGAGAAGGTCCGTGAACGGGGGGTCGACATCCCGGTGATCGTCGGAGGCATCGTCCCCGAAGTCGACGTCGAGCCCTTGACCGCCGCAGGCGTGGCGAAGATCCTCACTCCCGGAGCGACCGCCGATCAGGTCGCCGCTGCGGTTCGAGACGCCATCGACGGGGCCTGACGCATCGCCCGGGCGAAGGTGCCGCACCGACGTGATGTCAGCGCGCGGGGATGGCGTGGGCCTCGAGATCGGCGAGATCGATGTACTCGAGGGTCGAGACGTGCGTTGCTTCGAGCACGACGTCGCACGCATTGCCGGCGTCGAACGCCTCCTTCCACCGCGCTGCGCAGACGCACCACTGGTCGCCCGGTCGCAGTCCGGCGAACCCGTACTCCGGCATCGGCGTGGTGAGGTCGTTGCCCTGTGACCTGGAGTACTCCAGGAACGAGTCGTTGAGGCGGCAGCACACGGTGTGCATACCGGGGTCATCACCTCGATTTTCGCAGCAGCCCGTTCGGTAATAGCCGGTCATCGGATCGGTGGAACAGGGCATCAGTTCGCCCCCGAGGACATTGAGCTGTGTCATCACCCCAGTGTCCCGCGCCTGACGTGTTGGTGCCAATGCGCGGGTGTGAATCCGCGAACGGGTGTGGATCAGACCCACCAGCCGCTGAGGTCGACGACGAGGTGCCCGCCCTTGGAATGGAAGAGACAGGAACGGCCGTTCTGGGACAGCGGAACGAGCGCGCCGCTGGCTGTCGACGCGTCGGCGGTTGCGTTGAGCGCAGAGGTCTCCGGGCGGAGGCCACAGTCCCACGCGGTGACGAACGCCCGGGTCGTGGATCGGGCTGCGGTGAGCGTGACGCTGGCGGCGGCGGGTGCGACCGAGAACCCGTTGGCCAGGGCGGCTGTCGGCAGCTCGAAGGCCGTGCTCGAACCGGCCGCCAGCGCCTGTTGTCCGCGCGTGTCGAGGACGCGCTCCGGCGTTGCAGCGATGAATCGGAGGCCGGAGCCGGTGCCGAATTCGCCGGTGACGTCGATTGTCAGGTGAGTGGTGGCGGTCGTCGAGACGCAGAGCCGCTGGCCGTCGCCCAGTGCGAAGATGCCGTTGTTGCTTCGGGTCTCCCCCGCACTGAAATTGAGCGACGAGGTGGTCTTCGTGCCGGAGCAGTCGTCGACGGTGAGGTAGCCGCGAGCCGTCGGGCGGACCGCTGTGAGGTTCAGCGCAATGGCGCCGATGTCGTCACCGGACAGCGCGTTGTTCAGCGAGATCTCAGCAGTGGTTCCGGCGCGGAGTCGGTGGGGGATGCCGAGACCCTCGCGACTGTCGACCAGACGGAACGATCCGGTCTCGTCGAGGGTGAGCGAGCCGGATGCACCGATCCATCCGGTCACATCGACCACGGCGTGTGTGGCCGTCGAGGCGAAGAGGCAGATCTCGCCGTCTGCGGTCATCGGGGCGACGATCGAATTCGCGACGCTACGACCCGGAGCGAAGTTCAGCGAGGACGTGCGTTCGCTCGGAATCACATTCGTGCACGGGGTGACGCTCAGCCAGCCGGTCGCGCTCGGATCCGCGGCGACGATGTTGACCACCGCAGCGGTGGTCCCGGAGGGCGCTGGAGCGAGGTCGAGGCGGAGGTTCTGGCCGGCGCTGAGCCGGCCGGTGATGGGCGACGACGCGGACCGGGTGTCGAGGACGCGGAGCGGGCTGATCGGCCGGAGGCCGCCTCCGACGCCCTGGGGGACGGGCGGCTGCGCGGTGGGTGTCGCCGGGGGTGTCGTTGTCGTGGTGGGTGGCGACGAACCATCGGACGGAGGGTCCGGTGGGTTGGCCGTCGGCGTGGGCATGTCGACGGTGAGGGAGTAGCCGCCGATCGATCCGTAGGAGCTGAAGCCGGGGTCGTCGCTCGTGGTGCTGGCCCACCCGATGCTGCGCACTTCGACGGTGTAGGCCCCCGGGGTTGCATTCGCGGGGAGGCTGGCGCTCAGGGACCAGGACGCGGGATGGATCGGCGAGGCCGAGGCGACGACCTGGTTGGTCGAGTCGCGAACGATCAGCCCTGCGAGCAGGTTGCCGTCTGCGTCGAACTTGTCGGCGCTGATCGTGACCGGACCCTCGGTCACCTCGAGCGAGTGGGTGTTCGTCGCACCGCTCTCGCCGAGCACGTGGGAGGTCGTCGATGAGGTTCCGCTCGGCAGTGCTGATGCGCCGCCGGCCGAGCTGTCCGTCAGCCGGTCGATGAATCCGTCGATGATCGCGAGGTCGTCCTCGGTGTTGGTCGCTCCTGGGTAGGTGCCGTCCGACCACTGGGTGACATCCCGGTAGTAGCCGACGCCCATGATCGGCGCCCAGCTGCCGTGACCCGCGTAGTACGAGGACGACGACGATCCGTCGTCGATGCCGTCGTGCTGGAGCCCGAGGGTGTGGCCCACTTCGTGCGACACCGCCTCGGCGACCGACTTCGGATTGCCCGTCCCGAGGTTCGCAGAGAACACCCATGCGGGAAGGTCGGAACTGCGCGAAAACGAGCGGAGGTACGCGACGCCACCGAAGCGCCGCGAGTCGTACCACTCGTAGTCAGGGGTGATGATCGTCCGGATGCCGTACTCGTCGTCACCGAAACCCGACCGCATCAGTGCGTCGACGCCTGGATCCTGCGTGGTGACATTGACGTTCCAGGCGGCGAAATCCTCCGAGACGCGTGTCCAGATCTCGACGATGCCGTCGAGTTCGTTCTGCGTGAATCCGTTGTCGGGGTTGCTGGCGGACTCGCGGCGATAGCGGCCCGCTTCGATCGTGGCGACCGTCGAATTCCAGGAGGTTCCGGTGACGGTGTGGCCGTCGAAGTCCAGGAAGATCGTGTGCGTCGCCTCGGGCCGCGAGTTGAGCGAGAACGCCTCGCTGAACCCGGCCGCCGTGACCGGCCCGTCGGACCCACCCGACCCGCCAGATCCGTTGGCCTGGGTCTCGACCTCGGAGCTTGCGGCGGCGTCTGCGGTGTCGCCGACGAAGGGTCCGAAGGGTGCTGGGTCCTCGACGAAGATGTTCCGTCCATCGAACACGAAGTCGTCGTCGGCGAGTGTTTCGATGACCTCGGTGAGCGTGAGGTCGTCGAAGATCGACGCGTCGTCGACGGGCGCAGGGATCGTCTCGGCGAACGGGTCGTCCTGGGCCGGCGGCACTGCCGAGTCGTCGGGTGATCCCTCGGCGACCGACGGGAAGAGGACTGCGCCGAGCGCCAATGCTGCAGCCACGCTCCGACCGGCCCGCGATCGGATGGTCAGGGGCGCGAACCGACGGTGTGGCACCGCGTCCGAGCAGGGGTGGGCGAGCGTCGTCATCGTCGTTCTCCCATGGCGTCTCGGCACGGCCACGGGGGACCTGAAGAAGCATGAGGAGTTCTTGACAATCCCCGCACCGGGCCTTGTCCTCTCGCAGCGCTGGCTTGTCATTCCGACGCGGGCGTCGCTCGCTAGCGTGCGGAGCACGATGAAACCCGGACCCCGCTTTCGATTCGCACCTTCCCCGACCGGCTCGTTCCACGTCGGTGGGGCTCGCACCGCGCTCCACAACTGGGCTCTGGCGCGCCGACTCGGCGGGACGTTCGTGCTCCGCATCGAAGACACCGACGAGGCTCGGAATCGGCCTGAGTGGACCGAGGGGATCATCGATGCGCTGGCATGGATCGGTATCTCGGCCGATGACGAGCACTTCGAGGGGCCGCACTTCCAGAGCGAGTACGCCGACGCACACATCGCGGCCGCCGAGCGGCTGTTCGAGTCGGGAGCTGCGTACTACTGCGACCTCACCGGGCAGGAGGTCCAGGATCGGGCCAAGGAGCTCGGGATCACCGGGTACGACGGGTACTCGCGGGACCGCGGGTTGCAGCCTGCCCCGGGGCGGGTTCTGCGCTTTCGGGTCCCGGAGGGATCGACTGTCGTTCACGACGCGGTGCGCGGCGACATCACCTTCGAGAACTCCACCATCGAGGATTTCGTGCTGTTGCGTGGCAACGGCACGCCGATGTTCCTCCTCGCCAACGTGGTCGATGACATCGAGATGGGGATCACCGACGTCGTCCGGGCGGAGGAGCATCTCCCGAACACCCCGAAGCAGCAGATGCTGTGGGAGGCGCTCGGCGTCGAGCCGCCACGCTGGGCGCACGTTCCGGTCCTGGTGAACGAGCAACGCAAGAAGCTGTCGAAGCGGAGGGACAAGGTCGCCCTCGAGTCGTACCGTGACGACGGCGTCCTCGCCGACGCGATGGTCAACTACTTGATGACGCTCGGGTGGACGCCGCCCGATGCCGAGGTGGCCGGGAGTGAGATCTTCCCCTGGGACGAACTCGAGGCTGCCTTCCGACTCGAGGACGTCACGTTGTCACCAGCGTTCTTCGACGTGAAGAAGCTCATGGCCTTCAACAAGCAGTACATCAAGAACATGCCGCTCGCCGACTTCCTGACGGCGGTGGAAGAGGAGCTCCCCGACGACTGGGATCGCCGTCGCTTCGCCGCGATTGCCCCGCACATCATGGAACGGCTCGAGCGGCTCGGTGATGCCCCTGCGCTGGTCGACTTCCTGTTCCTCCCCGCCGGCGCCGATCCCGAGATCGACGACGACGCGTGGGCCAAGGCTGTCAAGCCGGAGTGGGCTGGCCCATTCCTGTCCGACATCACCGATGCGTATGCGTCGTTCGGTCCCGACGAATGGCGGACGGAGACACTGAAGGCGACGATGGAGGCCCTGATGCTGCCGTACGAGATCAAGCTCGGGAAGGCGCAGGCATTGCCGCGTGTCGCGGTCACGGGTCGTGCGGTTGGGCCGCCGTTGTTCGAGGCGCTGGAGGTGCTTGGACAGAACGAGACCGTGAGGCGCCTCCGAGCAGGAATGACCCGGTTGGCATCGACGACTGAGGCAGACTGATCCCATGTCGCCGTCCCCTCGACCCGAGTTCGAACCCCCGCACGGTTCTCGTTCGGGGGACACGCCGACCAACATCACCTCGGATCAGCAGTCGGCCGATCAGACCCCGTTCGATCAGCCACCGACGGGTCCGGTGGCAACGAATCCGATGCTTCCGGGTCGGCCAGCGGCCGACCCGACCCCGGTCGGGCTCGACGATCTCCTGGTGTCCGAGCCGCCCGATTCGCCGCCGGTCGAAGCAGACCCCCCTCCGCCTGGTCGAGTAGGTAACCGCTGGTTCCGCGTGCGTCGACGGATCGTTGCGGCGTGCGCAATCGTGCTCGTGCTCGTGCTCGCGTACTACCTCGTGTCGTTGGCGCAGGTGTGGCTGACGGGTCGAGCCGACGACGACGGCCCGGTCGACGCAATCGTGGTGATGGGCGCCGCGCAGTACGACGGCAGGCCGTCGCCGCAACTGGCTGCCCGCCTCGATCACGTTGTCGAACTCTGGCCCCAGGGGATCGCTCCCCTGGTGGTGGTGACCGGCGGCAATATGCCCGGTGACCGCTTCACCGAGGCCGAGGCGTCGGCTGCCTATCTCAGCGAGCGCGGCGTCCCCGAGGACGTCCTGCTGCTCGAGAACGAGGGGTCGAACTCGTACGAATCGTTGGAGGCGGTCGCCGACCTCCTGGCAGCACGCGGGCTCGACGAGGTGCTGATCGTGACCGATCCGTATCACGCGCTTCGCAGCCGGCTGATCGCCGAGGAGGTGGGTCTGGATGCGTCGGTCTCGTCGACCGATTCGTCGGTGGTGACCGGTGGCGAAGCCTTGCGCCGACACCTGCAGGAAGCCGGGGGAGTGGCAGTCGGCCGGATCATCGGGTTCGATCGGCTGACCCGTCTCGTCGACTGAGTTGTCGTCCGCAGCTGAAAACGTCGACAGCCGACCCGGAGGGCCGGCCGTCGCGTGGCTGGGGTGAAGGGAATCGAACCCCTAATAACAGAACCAGAAACTGTCGTGTTGCCAATTACACCACACCCCAGAGTGCGATGATCCCGAGCCGATGAACGGCTCGGAACCTGTGCGGGCACGAGGTTATCGCCCGCGGTCCGCATCGACTCAGCGAAATCGGCATCGGCGGGACTCGGCGTGCGAAACCCCGGCCGGGTCCGCTATCGTCATGTTTCGCATCGGCCTCGGTCGGTGCTGCATCAGGTCCCGTTCGTCTAGAGGCCTAGGACTCCACCCTCTCAAGGTGGCAGCACGGGTTCGAATCCCGTACGGGATGCCAACGAAACATCTGCTCAGAGGCCCTCTTCGGAGGGCCTCTTTGCGTGGGGACGGTTGACGCAGCGTTCGGATCGGCCGAGAATGGGGTCTGACCAGGTGGTACAGGTCGTTTCGCTCGCTACTGGGTTTGCGCCGTGTACATGGCGAGCCGGATGTGCCGCGTCGGTCGGTGGGTCGGTGATCGTGGCCGGGATTGCTCGTGCGTCGGCGTGTTCGAGTTCCCCGAGGCTTCGACGTCGGAGTCGCGCCGCGCAGTGCCACCGCTGGAGTCAACCGAGGTTGTCATCGACCCGACAACGGGCAGTTCGGGACGGACGCCAAGACCTCCGACGTCGTCGACTTCTTGATCTCAGTTGCGGATCTTCGAGACTTCGAGGCTGTGCGACGATTCCCACCCGCTGGCGTCGATTGCACACAGATCTGACGCCGAGCCGGTCCCGTCATCAGCCGCCCGAGATCTTCTGGTACACCCGCACGTAATCCACGTAGTACTGGATCGGGTACTCGAGGTCGAGTGCGATGCTGCCGCCCAGGGTGCCGCCGAGGGCAAGGTTGAGGATGAAGAAGAACGGCCGATCGAACACCCACTCGCGGTCCCCCAGATCTTCGGGACCGACCTCGAAGTACATCTCGCCGTCGAAGAACCAGCGGATCCCCTCGGCGTCCCAGTCGACCGCGAAGGTGTGGAAATCGTCGGCGATCTCGAACTCCTGCTGATTCCACTGCGACCTTCCGCCGGCTCCGGCATATCCCGGGCCGTGGATGGTGCCGATCACGAGATCCGGCTCGCGACCGACGTATTCCATGATGTCGATCTCACCGATGTTGGGCCACTGCTCGGCCGGGTCGTCGGACTCGCTGTCGAAGTCGGCACCCAACATCCAGAACGCCGGCCAGGTCCCGCTGCCGCTCGGGACCTTGATGCGGGCCTCCATCCGGCCGTACTGGAACTCCTGCAGGCCCTGGGTCTTGAGCCGTGCCGACGTGTAATACGACTCCTCGTACTGTTCCTGGAAGAGCTCGATGACCAGCAGTCCGTTCTGGGTCCGGGCGTTCTCGGGCCGATCGGTGTAGTACTGGGCCTCGCCGTTGCCCCAACCCCAGCCGCCGATGTCATAGGTCCAGTTCGCCAGGTCGATCGAGTCGCCGTCGAAGTCGTCGCTCCAGACCAGTTCCATACCCTCCGGGGGTTCGATCGGAATCGGTTCCGGCGTTGGAATGGTCGTCGTCGAGGCCTCGGTTGTCGGCACCGGGGCTGTGGCCGGCGCCACCGTGGCAGGGGAGGTGGTCACCGGCGGATCGGCGGACGTGACGCCCCCCGCGTCGTCCTGGGAATTCCCGGCACCGCAGGCGCCGACAACGATCAGAGCGGCCGCGGGCACGAATCGAGCGACGCGACCGGACGTCCTGCTCCCGTGCTTCATGACGACTCCCCTCCGCGTTCCGGTCGCTACCCCTTGACCGCGCCCGACGTCAAACCGGAGATGATGTAGCGCTGCAGGAACATGAACAGCACCAGCATCGGGAACATCAGCATCAGCACGGCGGCGGCGAGCTTGGGCCAGTCGCTGCCATACACACCCTCGAAGACGATCAGACCCTTGGTGATGGGATAGAGATCTTCGTTGGTCAGGTAGACGTTGGCGAGAATCAGTTCGTTCCAGATCCCGATCGCGTGGATCACCGTCACCGTCGCGATCGCGGGCCGGATCAGTGGCATCAGGATCGACCAGACGAACCGGATGTAGCCGCAGCCGTCGATCGCCGCCGACTCGTCGAGCTCGACTGGGATCGATTTGATGTAGTTCACGAGGATGATCAGCCCGATCGGGTTGATCAGGAAGAGCAGGATGTAGCCCTGTCGGGTGTTGAAGAGGCCGAGGTTGAGGATCAGCTGGAACTGTGGGATCAGCGCCGGCGGCAGGAACAGCGCCACCACGTACAGGGTGAGCAGGGCGCCGGCGCCCTTCACGTACCCGCGGGCGATCGGAAATGCGACGAAGACCGACATGATGACGAACAACGTCGTCCCGACCGTCGTGTAGATCAGCGAGTTCACCAGGTAGCCCGGGAAGTTGGCAAGCTCCCAGGCGTCGCCGAAGTTGGCCAGTTCGAAGCTCTCGGGGAGACCGGTCGGATCCGCGAAGAACTCCGGCAGCGACTTCATCGACGCAAAGATGAGAATCAGCAACGGGCCGACGTAGAACGCCGCGAAGAGCAGCAGAATCGAATAGGAGCCGACCTTGCGCAGGATGCGGCGCCGCTTCGCTCCGCCGTCGTCGTTGCGCACCGAGTCGATCACGGGTTCGGTGATGACGCTCATGACATGTACTTCCTTTCACGCCGTCCGACGAAGGCGTTGGCAGCCATTCCGAGTATCAGCACGAGGACGAACAGCACGATCGATGCAGCGGCGGCATATCCCTGGCGGAACGACCCGCTGCCGGTGCCACCGAACGCCTCGGCGTAGACGACGTACCCGAGCACCTGGGTGCCGTTCTTGTAGCCGGTCAGCACGAGGAACAGCATCCACGCCTGCAGCGAACCGACGATGTTCAGCAAGAAGTTGGTGTTGACGGCGGGCGTGAGCTGCGGCCATGTGATGTTCTTGAAGAGCTGCCAGCCGCTGGCGCCGTCGACCGCCGCCGCCTCGTAGAGATCGGCCGGAATGGTCTGCATGCCGGCCAGGAAGATGATCATCGTGAACCCGGCGTTGGCCCAGATCTGGACGACGATCACCCAGTAGAACGCATTCTCACCGTTCAGGAACTGTGACTCCAATCCGAACCATCCGAAGATCGAGTCCATCGGACCGCCGCCGGGACGGAGGAACAGCTTCCACATCAGCCCCTGGACGGCGACGCCGAGGATCACCGGAACGAAGAAGAGCGTCCGGAAGACCAGGCGGCCGCGAAGCTTCTGGTTGACGAGCACGGCCATCAGCAGGCCGACGCTGAACTGGATCGTGGTCACCAGCACCATGAAGATCAGGGTCCGCCGGAGGGCGTCGAGGTTGTCGCGCGATCGGGCGCCCTGGAAGAGGAACTCGTCGAAGTTGTCGAAGCCGACCCAGCTGATCGGGAGGCCACGGATGCCGGTTGCATCGGTGAACGAGTAGACGAAGGTGGCCAACGATGGCCCGACTCCGATCAGGAAGTAGAAGCCGAGTCCAGGGAGGAGCATCAACCACGGGGCGACCCGTGCGAGTCTTCCTCCGCCGAACAGATATCGCGTCTTTGCTGCCATCGTTGCCCCCCGGCTTGTCGATGTGAGATGAGTTGTGTGTTGTCGGCGTGAGCGTTGACGAACCGTGTGGGTGTGGGCCGCCTCGAACGGCGGCCCACACCCATTCAAGTTGGTGTCAGTGGGTGGACCGGATCAGAGTCCGGACTCGAAGTCGGCCTGGGCCTGATTGGCGGCCTCGACCGGGTCGTTGAAGTCGCCGAGGTACAGCCAGCGCGCGCCTTCCCAGCCGTTGGCCCACTGGCCGGCGCCCTTCGGAAGCACCATCCACTGCTCGAGGCCGATGGAGAAGTCGCCCGCCTGCAGGATCGGTGTGATCGACTCACCGAGGGTGTTGTCGAGCACCGCTGTGGGCTGGGTCGGGATGTATCCCGTGGCGTTGGCGAAGGCTTCGTAGCTGTCGGGCTCCGAGAAGGCGGCGAGATACGCCGAGGCCAGCTCGGGGACCGGGGTGTCCTCCGCAACCGCAAGACTCATGTCGACCTTGCCGTACAGCGTCTGGTTGGCCGCAGCGTCGTCGCTCCCGGGGAACGGGACGTACGACCACGCGAACTCGGCGTCCTCGATCGTGCCGGCGTTCCAGCCGCCCATCGGACCGAAGGCGACATCGCCGACCGTCCAGCGCGATGCCGCCGAGTCGCCGGTGAGACCGGCGGATTCCGCGTCGAGCAAGGAGGCGAACGTGGCGTACCGCTCGAACAGGTCGAGGCCCTGCTCGTCGTTCCACTTGGCCGTACCGGTCCAGAGGCCCTCGACCAGGCCCTCCTGGTCGGGATACAGCGCTCCGAGAATACCGTAGGTGCCGACGTGGACCGGCCAGCCGTCCTGACCGCCGGTGATCATGCACTTCTTGCCGGCTTCTTCGACGGTGGCGCAGGCCGCGACGAGTTCGTCGAACGTCGTCGGCGTCTCGACGCCGACCTCCGCGAGCAGGTCGTCGTTCACGAACATCCCGCTGTAGGTCGTGCGGCCGAGCGCGACCGCGTAGACGCCGTCGTTGTACGACGAACTCTCGACGGCGGCCTCGTCGTAGTTGTCGAGGAACGCCTCGCCGGTGAGGTCTTTGATCAGCCCGGCATCGATCAGCTGCTGCCAGGGCGGCGCATCGGCACCGGCCATGTACTCCTGCACCGGCTTGTCGAAGCCGGACAGGCTGATCGTGGTGACGTCGATGTCTTTCGCCGTCAGACGGGTCTGGTTGGTCGTGGAGAGTGCGTCAGCCTCGACGATCGAGAGGTCGACCGAGACCCCAGGGTTCGCGGCCTCGAACTCGTCGTTGAAGCTCTCGAAGAACTCGACGCCTGCCGGGTTCTGGTGGATCAGCACGCGCAGCGTGCCCTCCAGATCACTGGCTGCTCCGTCGGCAGCCGTTCCGTCGGCCGTCGTATCGTCGGTCGCCGTATCGTCGGCTGCGTCGTCGTCGCTTCCGCACGCTGCCACTGCCAGCCCGGCAATGACCAGCAACGGTACGATTCTTGACTTCCTGCTTCTCATGTTGACTCTCCCCTTGGTGATGTTGATGTGAGACGGTGGATGGACGACCTGGAGGACGGCTCGAGAGCAGTCCCCGAGCGTCCCGAACGCTCAAAACCGGAACGACCAGACAACCCTGCGATCCGGTCTGTCGACGTTGCGATCAAGCGTTTCCCCCGATGACGGCTCTCGTTCGCGAGCGAGTTCTGAGAGCGCTCCCAGAAACCTGGGAGCGCTCTCACCATAGGGGGAGCTGATTCGCAAAGTCAAGAGTTGATGGGGGCTCTCGGGTGCCGCATACTCTGAGAGCGCTCCCACCTACGGAACCCACGGCGGCTGTCGCCCGGATGGAGCAGAAGGAGAGACGTGCAATGACGGTGACCGAGGGCCTGGAGATCGTGGACGGGGTCGAGATGTATCGGATCGCGCCGATCGATCCGTTCCTGATGACGGTCGTGAGCAGTTCCGACTTGTGGATGTTCGTCTCGAGCACGGGTGGGCTGACCGCCGGACGAGTCGCGCCCGAACAGTGCATTTTTCCGTACGAAACAGACGATCGCCTCCATCACCTCAGCGGCCGGGTGGGACCCGTGACCGTGCTGCGCGTCCACCGATCGGGGACGACGATCACCTGGGAACCCTTCACTGCGGAGCAGCCGGACACCCGCCGCAGCCTGCTCAAGAGCCTCCTCGGCAACATCGTGATCTTCGAAGAGCAGCATCTCGAGCTCGGACTCACGATTCGCTCCCGCTGGGCGCCGTCCGATCGGTTCGGTTGGGTTCGAACCGTGTCAATGATCAGCGAGCCAGGCAACGAACCGTTGACGGTCGAGATCGTCGATGGCCTGCTCGACGTGATGCCGTGGGGTGTCGGCGTGCCGTTCCAGCAGCAGATGAGCAACCTCGCAAACGCGTACCGGCGGAGCGAGATCAGCGAGTCCGGCGTCGGCATCTTCACCCTCGAGGCGTTGATCGTCGACCTTCCCGAACCGGCAGAGGCCTTGCGCGCGACCACCGTGTGGTCGACGGGGTTGAGCGCACCGTCGCGAAGCCTCGACCCACGTGCTGTTGCGGCGGCTCGACACGGTGCCCCATTTCCGGGGTCGTTCCTGAGGACCGGCCGCCCCGGCTCGTTCCTGGTCAACGCCACCGTCGACATCGCCCCCGGCCAGACCCAGCGATGGCATGTTGTCGCCGACGTGGCCCAGAGCCATGCGGACATCGCTCGGCTCACCCACGAGCTCGCATCGAGCGACGATCTGTCGCGGCAACTCGACGACGACATCGATCGGTGCTCGGCGGAGCTGCACAACATCGTCGCCGGCGCGGACGGCATTCAGACGACGGCATCGCCCGACGTCGACGCTCATCATCTGGCCAACACCCTGTTCAACGTCATGCGCGGTGGCACCTTCGCCGATGGCTACTCGGTCGAGTCCGACCGGTTTCGCTCATTCGTGGCCGAGCGCAACATCGACGTGGCCAACCGGCACGCCGACTGGCTCGGTGACCTTCCCGACTCGATCGATGTGGCCGACCTCCGCATCCGCGCCGCCCAACCCGGCGATCCGAACCTGACCAGACTCGCGCACGAGTACCTGCCGCTGTCGTTCTCGCGACGCCACGGTGATCCGAGCCGACCGTGGAACCTCTTCGCGATCCGGGTCCGGGACGCTGATGGCGAGCCATTGCTGAGCTACCAGGGCAACTGGCGCGACATCTTCCAGAACTGGGAGGCGTTGTGTCAAACCTTCCCCGGATATCTGCCCTCCATCGTCGCCAAGTTCGTCAACGCCTCGACCGCCGACGGATTCAATCCCTACCGGATCACCAGCGACGGGATCGACTGGGAGGTTCCCGAACCCGAGAACCCCTGGAGCGGGATCGGCTATTGGGGCGATCATCAGATCGTCTACCTGTACCGACTCCTGCACACCCTCCGCGCGCACGATCCTGCCTGGCTCGGTACCGAGCTCGGCGAACGCGCCTATTCGTTCGCCGACGTGCCCTATCGAATCGCGCCGTTCGAGCAATTGCTACGGGACCCGAAGGCCACGATCGAGTTCGACTCGGCTTCAGATGCCGTCATTGCGGAGCGGGTCGGCCGGCTCGGTGCCGACGGGCGACTGATCCCCGACGCGACCGGCGGCGTCCTCCACGTGACGTTGCTCGAGAAGCTCCTCGTCCCCGCCCTCGCCAAACTGTCGAACTTCGTCCCGCGGGGCGGGATCTGGATGAACACCCAGCGCCCCGAATGGAACGACGCCAACAACGCCCTGGTCGGGTACGGGCTGTCGATGGTCACGCTCGCCCACCTTCGTCGCTACCTCCAGCTGATCGACGAGATCACCAGCGATCTCGAGGACGCCCACCTCGTCTCGGCCGACGTCGTCGCATGGGTCGACCAGGTCGTCTCGGTCCTCGAAACCCACGAGCACGTGATCGGCGCGTCGTCGATCGACGATGGGGACCGATTCGAAGTGGTCCAGGGTCTCGGCCGCGCGTTCGACGACTACCGCAGCCGGCTGTACGCAGCCGGGCCAACGGCGCCAACACCGCTCGCTCCGGCGACACTGCGCCGCCTCCTCCAGACCTCGATGCGGCATCTCGACGACTCGCTGCGAGCCGCCCATCGGCCCGACGGCCTGTACGACGCCTACAACCTGGTCGCGTTCTCGGAGGTCGGTCCGCGTCCGCAGGCGAGCGTGAGCCGTCTTCCACCGATGCTCGAAGGTCAGGTCGCGGCGATCAGCTCGGGCCTGCTCGATGTCGACCAGGTCGTCGCCCTGGTCGAGGCCATGTACGAGTCCGATCTGTACCGGGACGACGTCGACAGCTTCGTCCTGTACCCAGCTCGCCGCAGGCCGCCGTTCCTCGAACGCAACCAGGTGCCGGTCGAAGCGGTCGAGTCCAGCCCGTTGCTGTCCGCCCTCCTCGCCGGCGACAACGACGAGATCATCGCGCGCGACGTCGACGGGAAGTATCACTTCAACGCCGATTTCAAGAACGCGGCAGACCTCTCGGCAGCGCTCGAATCGCTCACCGGCACCGTATTCGAGCCGCTGGCCACCCATCACGACGACGAGACGCTGGACCTGTTCGAACGGGTCTTCAACCATCACGAGTTCACCGGCCGTTCCTCCACGATGTATGCCTACGAAGGGATCGGTTCGGTGTATTGGCACATGGTGGCCAAGCTGCTCGTCGCTGTGCAGGAGTCGATCCTGGAGGCACCGCCTGAAACGGCCGAGGACTCGCTCAGCGAACTGATCCGGCTGTACGACCGAGTACGCGGCGGACTCGGCTTCAACAAGACCGCCGTCGAGTACGGAGCCTTCCCGACCGATCCCTACTCACACACCCCTGCTCACGCCGGGGCGCAGCAGCCAGGCATGACCGGGCAGGTGAAAGAGGAGCTGCTGACCCGGTGGGCCGAACTCGGACTCATCATTTCGCAGGGTTCGATTCGCTTCTCACCCCTGTTGCTCAGCGATGCGGAGTTCCGAACCGAGCCCGGCAACTTGGCCTATCTCGACGTCAACGGCCGGCCATGCGACCTCGAGGTGCCGGCAGGAGCCGCAGCGCTCACGGTGTGCCGGGTTCCAGTCATCGTGCACACCACGGAGACCGAGTCCGTGATCATGATCACCAGCGGCGACGGAACACAGCGTGAGCGCGCCGGATGGTCTCTCGATCAGGAAACCTCACGCCAGATATTCGACCACTCCGGCAACATCGCACAGCTCGACCTCTTCGTGCCACGCCGATGATTCCGGTGCCGTGCCCGACATCAAGGTCGAGAATGATCGACCCGACGAGAACTATCGTGTTCATACGATGTTCGTCCTGACAGGACGCGCTCGGAGGAAGACATGACGTCCACATCCACATCCACATCCACATCCAGACACCTGACGCTCGAGGCGATCGGCAAGCTGGCGGGGGTCTCGCGGTCGACGGTCTCGAGGGTACTCAACGATCATCCCGACGTTCGGCCAGAAGTCAGGGCGCGCGTCGAGGCCGTGATCGAGAAGACCGGCTACCTCCCGAACCAGGCGGCCCGTGCGCTGGCCTCGAATCGGACCGGTGTGATCGGGCTCGTCATGCCGACTGAAGCCGTTGAGCTGTTCGGGGACCCGTACTACTCGGCACTCGTCCACGGCATCCAGGAAGGGTGCACCGAGACCGGCTCGATCTTCTCGATCTTCCCGTTCTATGGCCCACGCGGGCAGGCGATCCTGCTTCCGACCCTCGTGGCACAGGGATTCCTCGACGGTGTGATCGCTACCGCCGGCCCGTACAGCGACCGTATGATCGCCACGTTGCGAGATCGTGGCAACAACCTGGTCGTCGTCGGCCACCCGGCCGATCTCCGCGACCTCCGACGAGTTGATGTCGAGAGCCGTTCGGGAAGCGCTGCTGCCACGGCCCATCTCTGTGGGCTCGGCCGGCGTCGCGTCGGTTTCGTTGGGCCCACGTCCACGTATCTGTTCGGTGTCGAACGGCTCGACGGCTACCGCGAAGCGATCGTGGCCGCCGGACGAGAACTTGACGGTCACCTGGTACGACTCGACGAGCCGAATGTCGACGGGGGGTATCGCGCAACGCTGGCCGTGCTCGCCGCGCGCCCCGACGCCTTGTATGTCGCCACCGACCCGATGGCCGAGGGCGCGCTGCGAGCACTGCACGAAAGTGGGCTTCGGGTCCCCGAAGATGTTGCTGTCGTGGGTTTCGACGGCTTGCCCAACGGCCGACCCACCGACCCACCATTGACGACCGTGGTGCAACCGGTCGTGGAAGTTGGACGAACGGCGGTGCATCTGCTCCTCGGCGACCACGAGGGGTCCGACGTCGTCATTCTGCCGACGGAGCTTCGGATCGGCGACTCGTGCGGCGCACGAGACTCGGCGTCTCGACCATCCTGAGCAAGGCCGCGCCGCGCCGAGCCGTCGCAAAGAATTCTTCTTGACCACTCCGATCTCGAGTCATACCCTGCCTGGGAGCGCTCCCAGGGGCGCTCCGACGCCCATGGACAAGCACAGAGAACACGTACCGGTCCTGACCGGCAGAGCAACCGTGTCGGCTCTCGTCGACTCCATGACATTGGCCGAGAAGGTCGGCCAGATGACCCAGGTCGAGCTGGGCAGCATCACCCCCGACGAGGTTGCGACCTGGTCGATCGGCTCGGTGCTGAGCGGCGGCGGCGGCAATCCCGGCGACGGCTCGCCCCGCGCCTGGCGCGAGACCGTCGACTCGTTCGTCGCGGGTTCGAGGCGCAGTCGTCTCGGCATCCCGATCCTCTACGGCACCGACGCCGTGCACGGTCACAACAACGTCATCGGCGCAACGATCTTCCCCCACAACATCGGTCTCGGGGCTGCGGGCGCCGCCGACCTCGTGCGCGCCGTCTCGCGTGCAGCGGCGCTGGAAACGGCTGCCACCGGCGCCAGGTGGACGTTCGCCCCATGTCTCGCCGTCCCGCAAGACGTCCGGTGGGGACGCACCTATGAGGGGTTCGCTCAGGACACCGCGCTGGTCGGTCGGCTCGGACGAGCTTCCGTCGATGGCTGGCACGGTGACGATCTCCCCGCGACCGGAGTGTTGGCGTGCGCCAAGCACTACGTCGGCGAAGGGGCAATGGCGTGGGACACGGCCGGCAACCATCGTCACCCGTGGATCAGCTGGTGGGATGGCTGGGGAACCGAGTGGAAGATCGACCAGGGCGACGTGCTGATCGACGAAGAAGAGCTTCGACGGGTCCATCTCGCTCCCTTTATCGAGGCGCTCGATGCCGGCGCCCTCACCGTGATGGCCTGCTACGGCACGTGGCACGGCAATCGCATGCACGCAGATCACTACCTCCTGACCGACGTACTCAAGACCGAGCTCGGCTTCCGGGGGTTCGTCGTGTCGGATTGGATGGCGATCGACCAACTTGACGCAGACTTCTCCACCGCCGTCGAGACCGCCCTCAACGCGGGTATCGACATGGTCATGGTGCCGTTCGAGTTCGAGCGCTTCATTTCCACAGTGCTCGAACTGGTTGCCTCTGGTCGGGTCGCCGAAGACCGTGTCGACGATGCCGTGACCCGAATCCTGCACGCCAAGGCGCAACTCGGATTGCTCGATGAGCCGCCGAATCAGGGTGTCCCGCTCGATGTGATCGGCTGCGACGCCCATCGCGAGTTGGCACGCTCAGCGGTCAGTTCCTCAGCCGTGGTACTCATCGACAACGGCGCGCTTCCGATTCCCGATGCGACGCCGATTCTGGCGGCCGGCATCGCGCTCGACGACATCGGCATCGCCTGCGGTGGTTGGACCATCTCGTGGGCGGGCGAATCAGGGCCCGTCACCGGTGGCAGCACCATCATCGACGGGCTGAGCAGGCTGATGGGCCCAGAGCATGTGCGGTATCGGCCCGAAGGTGACTTCGACGGCGACACGTCGCCGTACGGCGTCGTGTCGATCCATGAGCTCCCGTACGTCGAAGGTGGTGGGGACCGCGCCGACCTCACGGTCCCCACCGAGCAGCTCGACCTCGTGCGACGCATGCGCGCGTCGGTCGATCACCTGATCGTGCTCGTCGTGTCGGGCCGCCCGCTCCTCATCGAGCCGATCGTCGAGATCGCCGATTCGGTGGTCGCCTGCTGGCTGCCCGGATCCGAGGCTGACGGCATCGCCGAGACGGTGCTGGGAGTTGCGCCGTTCTCCGGCCGACTCCCCGTGGCGTGGCCACGGTCCGAATCACGAGTACGCGGTGAGGCCGGACAGAACTCGGCCACGCAGGCGTGGCCGATCGGCCACGCCGTTTCCATCGATGTCGCACATCACAACCGGAAGTAACCCATGGCGCGGCACGCGGCGTCGGCCCTCGTTCCGAGCGTCGCCATGACATCGAGCATCAGCAGCACGTCATTCTGCGAGGTGGCCACCTGCCCGGTCTGACGCGGCGCTCGACGAACGGCGCCGCGCGCATCGGCCCGCGATCGATCTCAGGCGTGGCGGTCGAGGAACGCCGACAGTTCCGCCTCGGTGGGGCTGTTCAGGACACCGGGGAATCGTTCGCACACGAGAGCCGCCACCGCACTCGCCGTTCTGACGAGTTGTTCGTCGTCCCATCCGTTCAACATGGCGTAGATGACGCCGGCTCGGAAGCTGTCTCCGGCTCCGGTCGTGTCGCGCTCATCCACGGAATAGGGCGTGAATCCGTGTGGGCTCTCGGTCCTTCGGCCGTACAGCAGGCGCTCCCTGCCGCGGGTCAGGATCACGAGTCCGTGACACTGATCGGTGTAGGTGACTAGCAGCTCGTGCGGCTCGTGCGGCCCGAACTCGCGGTTGGCGAACTCCTCCGAGATGACGAGCACTGCGGCCCACTGCGCGATCTCCGAGTCAGGTCGTACGTCGACGGTCACGTAGGCAGTGTCCGCGTCCACACACCAGCGGGCGGCCTGCAACGACTCGCCGGCGAAGAATGGATCGAGACAGACGATCCGACTCGAGCGGATGTCCGACTCGGACGGCGTGTTCCAGGCGCCGTCGGCCATCAGCTTCTCATAGGTTCCGAGCACGGTTCTCGCCCCGGCGCTGCTGAGGACGACCTCTTTGACCGCTCGAGTGTCTCCCTTGCGCCTGATCGCCGAGGCGTCGACGCCGGCCGCTGTGAAGACCTCGATGACATGCGCCGACGATTCGTCGTCGCCGAGCCAGTTGCCGTCCAATTTGGTGCCGACTCCGAGCCGCGCCAAGACATAGGCCCCGCCTGCCGCCTCCCCGCCGAAGGACGGATGGACGCCGGCGATCTCTGCGTACCCTCCCGACGGCGGGTACGGATCTTCCAGCACGATCAAGGTGCTGGGGGCAATCACTCCGAATGCGTACACGTCGTGCATGGCAGCCTTTCTTCTTGGATCGGCGTGCGTCGCCTCACCCGATTACCGGATCGCAGACGCGTCTCCGCCTGAGGCCAGCCGCTCGACGTCGACCAGGTCGACCGACGACGTGTCGCCGGGCGTCGTCATCACCAGCGCTCCGTGGGCGATTCCCAACTCGAGGGCCTCTGCCAGCGTGCGACCGTCCAACAGTCCATAGATCAGACCGGAGGCGAAACCGTCACCACCACCGACGCGGTCCAGGATCTCAAGACCCATGTGGTGAGTTCCCTCCACCGTGCCCGCGGGCCGTGACCAGCCGGCTCCGCCCCAGTCGTTCACCGACGCCGAGCGGACGACCCGTCGGGTGGTGGCGATGATCGACAGGCCCGGGAACTCCGCGGCGAGCCGGTCGATCGTGTCGTCGAAGTCGGCAGCGTCGACGCCGAACAACACATCGACCTCGCCGAGCAGTTCGTTCGTCATGCGTCGCTGGGCGTCGATCCCGCCGCCTGCCTGCCAGAGACTGGGGCGATAGTTGATGTCATAGGACACGACGGTGCCGTGCCGATGCGCGGCGCTCATCGCCAGGCGGGCAACCTCGAAGGTCGACTCGGAGAGGCCGGCGAAGATGCCACCGGTGTGGAGCCAGCGCACACCGAGCTCACCGAACAGGTGATCCCAATCGACGTCATCGGGCTCCAGCGTGGCCGTCGCCGAGTTGGCACGGTCGTACACGCCGCGCGGATTGCGCACACCGAAGCCGCGCTCGGTGAAGTTGAGCGGTGTCCGGTGTTGGCGTCCGACATCGTCGGCCGGCTTCCAGACGACGTGGTCGAGGTTGACCCCGCCCTGGAGCAGGAGGTCTTCCAGCAGACGCCCCACCTCGTTGTCGCCGATCGCGGTGACCAACGCCGCCCGTTGTCCGAAACAGCGTCGCAACGCCCGGCCGACGTTGTACTCGCCGCCCCCTTCGGAGACCCGGAACGTGCGAGCCGTCCGCACCCGCCCTTCCCCCGGGTCGAGGCGCAACATCACCTCGCCGAGCGTCAGCACGTCGAAACGACAGTCCCCAGCTGGCCGGATCGCCACCACGCCGCTCACGCCGGCTCCTGTGTGAGCTCGGCTGCGGCGGTGGCGGCGGCCGTCACCGCCGCCCAATCACCGGAGGCGACGGCGGACCGGGGAACCATCCACGACCCCCCAACGGCCAGAACCTGGCGGAGGGCGAGATAGTTGCCGGCGTTGACGGGTGAAATCCCTCCGGTCGGCATGAACCGCACATCCGGCCAGACGGCCGACAACGCCGTGATCATGCCAACTCCCCCGACCACCTCGGCCGGGAAGAGCTTCACGACATCCACGCCCAGGATCATCGCCCGCATCAGCTCCGTCGCCGTCGCGATCCCCGGGATCATCGGTACCCCGCGGTCCCGAGCGGTCGTGATGACGCCCTCGTCGAGACCAGGTGACACGATGAATCGCGCGCCGGCGTCGATTGCTGTCGCGGCGGCGACAGCGGTGGTCACCGAGCCGGCACCGACGATCGCAGCCGGAACCTCGGCCACCGCTCGGCGAACGGCGTCGATCCCGACCGGGGTCCGGAGGGTGATCTCCACGACCGGCAGCCCCCCGTCGACCAACGCCGAGGCGAGGCCGGGCGCATCCCGTGCGTCGTCGATCGTCAGCACCGGGACGATTCGAACCTCGCCGATCGCGTCGATGGCGTCGTTCGCCGGGGACCGTGTTGGTGGCGTCGACTCGCGATTCATGGTCGCGCCGGCGAACCGTCCGGCAGCCGGGTCTGTGTCCACTGCTCCACCACGTCCTCGGCTGGGTGCTCGCGGGCAAGCCGCTCGTCGATGTCGATCCCGAGACCCGGGCGATCGTTGGGGTACAGATAGCCGTCTTCCACGACCGGTAGCCCGGGGAACATCTCGTACTCCAGCTCGGAAGGGCCATACCACTCCTGCACGCCGAAGGCCGGCGACCACAGATCGAGGTGAAGGTTGGCGGCATGCCCGACGGGTGAGGTGTCGGGCGGGCCGTGCCAAGCGGTTCGGATCCCGTAGGCATGGGCCATGTCGGCAGCCTTGCGGGCCGGGGTGATGCCACCCATCTGGCTCACGTGCATCCGGATGAAATCGACCAACCGTTGCTCGATCACCGTCCGCCATTCGAGCGGATGATTGAACAGTTCCCCCATCGCCAACGGGGTCGCGCACTGTGACCGGACGCGTCCGAACCACTGCAGATCCTCGGGGGCGAGCAGGTCCTCGAGGAAGAACAACCGCAGCGGTTCGACGTCTTTGGCGAACAACACGGCGTCGGAGGGTGCCAGTCGCTCGTGGACGTCGTGCAGCAACTCGACGTCCGGGCCGACCGCACCGCGCACGTGCTCCATCATCGTCAGCGTGTCCCGGCGGTACGCCTTGGGATCGAAGTACGCCCCCACCGGTGCGCCTTTGGGCGGCGACGAGCCGGTGTCGCCACCGCCGTACAGGCCCTGCTGGATCCGGATGAAGCGGTAACCGTCGTCGAGGAACTGCTGCACCCGATCGGTGACGTCCTGGGGGGTCGGCCCATCGGCATGGACGTACACGTTGGCACCCTCGCGGCACTTCCCGCCGAGCAGGTCGTAGACCGGCATCCCGGCCTGCTTCCCCTTGATGTCCCACAGCGCCTGATCCATCCCGGAGATGGCGTTGTTCAACACCGGCCCGTTGCGCCAATAGCCGTGCACCATCGACATCTGCCAGATCTCTTCGATGCGGGAGACGTCGCGGCCGATCAGGAACGGCTTGAGGTGGTGCTCGACGGCGGCGGCGACGGCGTGGATCCGCTGGGTGAACGTGGCACATCCGATGCCGTACAGCCCGGGCTCGGACGTCAGCACCTTGACGACGGCGAGGCGGGCGCGACCGGGTTGGGTGAGGATGATCTGGACGTCTTCGATGGTCGTGGGCTGTGCCATGTTGATGATTCCTCGGTGGATCGGGCTGTGGCCGCTACGAACGGCCCGCCCAGTCTTGTACGGCGCTCGGTCGCCAGCCTGTCTCCTCGACGATCGTGGAGACGTCGATCAGATCCTGCGTGTCGGTCGGGACGTCGGGATAGTGGACACGGATGAGTTCGGGAAGTTCCAGGTCTCGGTGGCGGTGAGCGGTGCCCGGCATGTACACCCGGTAGCCGGGCAGGTCGGTGCGTACCACCGCCAGGAACAGATCGGCTGCGTCTTCGTACGAGAGGCCCGTGAATCCTTCGAGGACGTCGGTGGGTCGCTCCTCGCCCGAGCTCACGCGTACCCGGTCCTCGCTGTGGTGCAGCAACGGAAACCGGAGTGCGACGCAGTCGATACCGCCCCGCTCGGCGTAGTAGCGGAGCATGACTTCGCTGACGGTCTTGCTGAGCGCGTAGACGTTGGAGGGGTCGGGCGCCATCGTCTCGTCCAGGGGGTATGTCGGGGTCGACGGCTCGTTGACCACCGTGCGACGGTCGATGTGGGAGCCGATCAGTTGGAGCGTGCTGGCGAACACGATCTTGCCGACGCCTCGTTCGGCGGCACCTTGGAACATGTTCTCGTTCATCGAGATGTTCTCGTTGAAGACGAGCTGCGGCGGGCTGGCCCCGATGCCAGGGTGATTGCCGAGATGCAGCAGCACGTCGATGCCCTCGAGCAGCTCGAGAGCGAGCTCGTGATCGAGCAGGTCGGCCTGCACGAAGCGATACGGCACATCACCGGCGTCGGTGATGTCGGTTGCCAGCAGATCGAAGCCCTCACGGTGAAAGCGCGACGAAACGGTGCTGCCGAGCCTCCCGGCCGCGCCGGTGACGAGCACCCGCGGCTGGTCTGACACGCCGCGCGCAGTCATCGCGCCACTTCCAGGAGGGTGACGCAGACGGGCTGCGACACGTTGTAGGTGCTGTCGAGTTGCCGCGGCACTCCCGTCACGGCGTCGATCTCGAACGGAACGACCGTATTGCTGTCCTGGTTGGCAACCAGGAGCGCACGACCTGACGGGTGTATGGCGAAGCTCCTCGGTATCTGACCGCCACTGTGAACGTGACCGAGTGGCTCGAGTGGCTCTCCCGGGCCCGTGAAGCCGAACACCGCGATGCTGTCGTGACCACGGTTGGAGACGTAGACATACCGGCCATTCGGGTGCACACGAACCTCAGCTGCGATCGACTCGCCCTCGAAGTCGTCCGGCAGGGTGGACCTGGACCGAAGTCGCGTCAATCGCCCATCCGCCAGGTCGAGGCCGAGCGTCACAATCGTCGAGTCGAGTTCGCACACGAGGAACCCGACCGGGTGCTCGGGATGGAATGCGAGATGTCGAGGTCCGGCCCCGGCGTCGAGAACGAGCTCGTCTTCCAGAACGAACGCGTCACCGTCATGCTGTCGATCGTGCACGTAGTGGCTGACGCGATCCGTGCCGAGATCGACGGCATAGACGGAGTCGCCGACCGGCCCGGGCACGATGCAGTGGGCGTGAGGTCCGTGCTGGCGAGCAGTCGGCCCGGAACCGCGGTGTTGGTGGGTGGCGATCAGCTCCCCGAAGCAGCCGTCGTGCTCGAGGGCGTACACGGCGACGGTGCCGGAGACGTAGTTGGCGGCGTACAGGTACCGACCATCGGCGTCGACACTGACATAGCACGGAGCGGTGCCGTGACTCGGGGCACGGTCGATCATTCCCAGCGAGCCGTCGACCGGGTCGATGCCGAAGGCCACGAGGCTTCCCCCTTCGGGCCGTGCCGTCTCGCTCACCGCGTAGAGGACGTTTCCGCTCGGATGGGTGGCAAGGAACGACGGCTGCTCGATGCCTTCGAACTCACTCCGCTCGACCAGAAGACCGGCCGGATCGGACCAGTCATAGACATGGATCCCGATCGAGGATTCGTGCGTGTAACAGCCGACGTAGAGATAGGTCTGACGAGCCATTCACATCACCCTGTACTGCTCGGAACTCTGAGGATGAAACGAACCACGGTTCTCGACCACACAACCCTCCGGGAGCGCTCCCAGGCGCAGCCGAGATGATAGCGCGCCGGCGCCGAAACTCGGCCACGGGTCCCGGGCTCCTGGGGTTCCCGAGGCCGGGAGATCATCGCCGAGCATCAGCAGCGGGCCTGCGACCTGCGTGCCGAGGTCTTGCAGAGTGGCGTCGACTGGGCAGCTTCGGAGACGACCTCGTCCCCCGAACAGATGCGCCACTCATCCTCGGTCTCCTCGCGGCTGCGGAGCCCGGTGCAGCCGAACGAGCGGTCTCGCTCGTGCGCCAACTCGTCGAGCCCCGACCATCCACCACGTCACGAGCTGAGAAAGGCAAGAAATGACCGACCCCA
>Ga0316197_10000367_pt1 | contig 32038 bp, 32 predicted proteins | sample OudBiesiAoxic_MG_FD_204939 | JGI IMG/M metagenome (GOLD analysis project Ga0316197, IMG submission 204939) | Coastal sediment microbial communities from Oude Bieten Haven, Netherlands - site A oxic | ecosystem: Environmental > Aquatic > Marine > Coastal > Sediment | place: Netherlands... | reverse complement strand
AGTGGAAGGTAGAGCCGAGCTTCCCGCCGGTCAACTCAGAGTTTGACCGGGCTGGCCTTGAGCGCCGCGCGGCCTTCTTTCACGTACACCGTGAATCGCACCGAAGGCGCATTGTGGCGCTTCATGACCTGGTCACGCGCCGCATGAAGTTTGCGCACGAACTTGTCGAATGTGAGACCGGTCACCGATACGCCGCAGCTCTTCTGCGTTTCGAGGAACTGCTCGAATACTTCGCGGAAGTGCACATCTTCGCCATGCAAGGCAGGCGCGGAAGCCTCGATGAGCTCCTGCGGCACATGCTTGACCTGGGTCGACTCCTCGGTCTCGCCGTCGTATTCCGCGTACGAGTCTACGACCGCATTCGGTCGTGTCGGTGGATCGTTCACTTCTGACGCCATCGGCTCTTCGGCGTGTCGAACAGTCGCCGCAGCGGCGTGCCGGGAGGACGTTGAACGATTCGGCCAAGATGACGGCGCGCGTTTAGGGCGCGAGGAAGGCGATCGTGCCGGACGCGCCGTGGGCGCATCGATTTGCGGTCGAGCCGTAGGAACGCCCTCCGGTGGTGCCGGAAGTACACCGTCGACCGCTGCGGTCTCAATCGCTGCCATCCGCGGCGTCTTCGCGGGCGTGCCGTGGATGGGCGCCGCCTGCTTAGCTGTAGGCGCTTCGGTGGAGACTCCAAAGTACCCCGCATTCGAGCCGTCGCGCGTGGTGTTCAGGATCTGGTCGAGGTCGACCGAAGCGCGCTTTGCTGCGTCTTCTTTGAAACCGACGCCGGCACGCAGCGCCGCATTGAGGTTCTCGGCAATCTTCCTGTAGTGGCGTCGAAGCTGACCCGCCGGCAGGCTGTCTAGCTCTGCTTTCGCGAGGCTTTCGCTGGTCTTTCGTAGGATCAAGACGCCCTTGTCGTGCTCCACATAGAGCAGGGCCAAGCCCAGAAGGAGGAGCAGCAGCGGAATGCCGATGACCATCAGCCAGGGAAGCGAAGCGACGTCTTCCTTGAAGGTGTTCGCGAAGAGCCCGCCGAGCCCTACTGTGCTACCTCGGCGGCCGATGATGTAGCCGACCTCCGCGTGCGCCGCCTCACCTCGGACCAACGCAGCAATCGCGCGAGAACGTTCGGCGATTTCGACTGAGCCTTCGCCGTTCCGCATTTGGGTCAGCGCCGCTGTGAGCCCGGCCTTGAGCTCGGCGCTGCTCGGCGCCCTAGCTCCCCCGACGTGAGATGCGATCAGTCGATCACGAAAGAAGAACACCACCGTTGCGTTTGGCAGCTTGCTGGCGAGACGCTTGGCAAGCCCGTCCTTGATCGCCATCCCGTGCACCACGGCGCCGACGTATCGTCCGCCGTCGAAAACAGGGCGCGCAGCCATGCGGTAGACCTCTCCGTTGTAGACCCAGACGTCGTCTCGCATGAATCCGCGGAGCGCGTCTTGAACGAGCGGCATCTTGTCGAGACGCGTTGAATCCATGTCGTCTTTGTCGAGAGTAGCCACGACTTCGCCCTCTAGGTCGACCGCAAAGACCAGGTCTCCCTCGCCCTCTTCGAGCTTGGTGTTGAGAGAAGCGAGTTTCTGGCTAAGGCGCTTCCGGGTGCTTGTTCCCGGCGTGCCCAGGTGCCCGCTAGAGCTTCGTAGTGTCTGGCGAACCTCGGAATCGACCGCAACGGATGCCAAGGCGTCCAGTCGAAGTCGCGCGTCGAGGCGCTGCCAGAGCTCGGCTTCCACATGATCCCGGCGCAACTGTTCTTCGAGCTGGTACTCGGCTTCCCGACTGGCCGCAGACTTGTTCAAGAAGGCGCCCGCGAGGGCTCCCCCAACGGCCAAAGCTAGAACGAGATACCAAAGACGTGACAACATCGGTTACTTCTCCCGACCATTCCTCATGGTGAGCGGGTCAATCTGAAGTGCTCGACCGGAAGGCAACGTGATGCGACGCGACGCGACTTGCTTAGACCCGCGTAGAATTCTCAGCGAGTAAGGACCGGGCGGAACGTCTTCGAAGCTGAACTTCCCGTTCGCGTCGACTGCGCCACATGCAACCAGCTCTCGCATCGAATGCAGGTAGCCCTCGATGTGTCCGTAGATTCGGTCACCCAGCTCCCATGGCCCACCGGCAGGAACGTTGATCACCCGAGCTTTGCCGGGACCGGCCTCGAGCGGCGCGAACCCCGCAAGCCCCTCGACCGAAAGCTCGTGCGTGAACGCGTCGCGGTTCTCGACGCGAATCGTGGTTCCGGAGCGCGCAACGATTGTCGAGGGACTGAGCCCTCCTCCGCGAAAGGCGAACTTGCAGCCGATCGGTGGCCCGGTGAACTTGCCGGTCAAGACTGCGATCACGTCACCGTGATCGTCGATCTCGCGTTGCTCGGGCAGCGCGCCGTTCCAAACCTTCCAGTAGTAGTTCTTCTGATTGGAGTCCGAGCTCGTGTCCAAGCTGCTCCCCCGGACCGATCCTTCGATCGACTCGGCAGACGCGGCCCCGAACGCGACGAACGCAATACTCGCGCAGACGGCCCCAAAGATGATCCAGTGCTTCCGTTCCCCCATTGGTATTTATGTATTATTACAGCTCCATTGAGAGGGAGTTAACAAAAATCCGCTTTTTTTGGGCAGATTGTGCCTAGGGGGTGCGGTAGTCGATGAGCTTGACCGGATCGGGGTGAAGTCGAGCTCGCATGGACTCCGTCATTCCACCGGGATCACCGCCGATTTCGATGGCGGTTGGCTTATCGAACTGGAACTCGACGTCGTCGGCGTAGACATCGATCAAATTCTCGTGCCGATAGGTGCCCCTCCAAACGCTGAGCATGTGTGCAGCGACATGCAGTGGGCTCGTCGCGACGACACGGAGGCAGAATCGATCGGGCGGGCGGTTCTCGGCGAACGGAAATACCCGCACTCCGAATCCCCAGTACGGAATCGTCGACACGAGTGCTGCAATGCACGGTCCTTCGAAGATGATTTCGCCGTCCCCGATCGGTAGACCCTTCGGGCTGCCGTTCTGGTCGAGACGTTCGGCGGCTCCTCGGTTGACGATCCGAACTTCCATCGCCGGGCGGAGTGCGAGCTCGGGAATCGTGAGCATCGGAATCGAAATCGCGTAGGACATCGCACCGGTCACGCGCTTGCCGACCCAGGGTAGGTGACGAAGGACGGAACGGACTTCGTGGAAGTGCTTGAGGCCGAGCGCATCGAAGCCTGCGCCGGCAAAGGGCGTGAGTAGGCCCTGCGCTTCGATCAGACGCATGTCCTTGTGGGCGCTGTCGTGATTTAGCCGAGCCAAGTCGGCGAACACCCCCTTACGAGAAGTTCCAGCACCAAGCGCCCAGGCCAGCGAGTTGCCCGTCCCGAGCTTGAGAAGACCGAAGATGGGTGGCTCCTGGTTTCGGCTGCGAGCCTCTCTGCTGATCGAGGTGACCATTTGCACGAACGTGCCGTCGCCACCTCCGGTCAGCACGACGGGATAGCCGGCTTCGACGATTTCGGCCGTGATTCGATGTGCTTCGTCCAAGCTCCGCGAAAGAAACAGATCGCCGCTCCCGACTAGTTGGTCGAAGCTCTCGACTAGATCGTCGGTGACCTGTCTGGCGTTGCCGTTGAGAACGACGGCCACGCGATCGGCCTTGGACGACATGGACTAGAGCCGCAGAAGTGCGGCACCCCAGGTAAAACCAGCACCAAAAGCAGGCATGAGAATCAGGTCGCCCTTCTTGGCCCGGCCTTCCTGCACTGCCTCGCTGAGCGCGAGCGGAATCGAAGCGGCCGTGGTGTTCCCGTACTTCTGGATGTTGTGGACTACCTTCTCGGGCGCGATTTGGAGCTTCTGCGAAACGAACTCGTTGATGCGTTTGTTGGCCTGATGGGGGACCATGAGATCCAGCTCATCGATTGAGATGCCGTTGCGTTTCAAGACCGAAAGGCTGACCTCGGGCATCTTCGCGGTCGCCCAGCGGAACACGTTGCGCCCATTCATCGCGGGGTGCACCGTCTTGTTGTCGATCATCTCGTGCGTCAGGCGCGGAATGTACGCGCTCGCCGGCGCTTCGAGCCAAAGCTCCTTCGCACCGCTTCCATCCGCGTGTACCTCCACGTCGATGAGGCCTCTGTTCTCGTCCTCGGTCTGCCCGAGGATGGCGCAGGCCGCACCATCGCCGAACAGAACGGTCACGTCCCGGCCTTCGTCGCTGAAGTCGAGAGCGGTCGAGTGAACTTCGGCGCCGACCAGCGCAACCCGATTGTACATGCCGCAGCGAATCCAGGCGTCTGCGATTTGCAGCCCATAGAGAAAACCGCTGCACTGGTTGCGCACGTCGAGGGCGGGAACGCCAGCGAGGTCGAGCTTGTCGCCTAGGAAACAGCCGCTGCCGGGGAAGTTGAAGTCGGGCGAGAGGGTGGCGAAGATGATCGCGTCGATTTCCGACACGTCGATCCCGGCGTTTTCGCATGCCATCTTGACCGCAGGTACCGCGAGGTCACTTGCCCCGATGCCGCTTTCCTCGATGTATCGACGCTCCTTGATGCCGGTCCGCTGTTGGATCCACTCGTCGCTCGTATCGAACATCTTCGCTAGATCGTCGTTGGTGACGACCTTCGAGGGCACGTAATGCCCCAGCCCCAGAATCGCGGTCCTTGTCATAAATCGAGCCCCTTCCAGATCTGCGCCGGAGCCTAGCGAAACCACCCCGAAAAGTCGATGCGCTGCGTCGTCCACGGGGCCGCGCCTCCTCGAGTAGGGAATGCACGTTTGCCGCGGCCTGCTATAAGACCGGCCGCTCTGGCCGAGTGGCGGAATTGGCAGACGCGCCGGATTCAAAATCCGGTATCCTTTGGATGTGTCGGTTCGAGTCCGACCTCGGCTACTAAGAGCTCACGACTGCCTGGAGAACCGGGGCACGGCGGTACGCCCCTCCGGGAGTCAGTGGGAGCGTCGACCTTGGTGACAGGGTCAGTATCAGTGCCAGCGTGAGCGTCGGTGCCGGCGCTGAGAAGTCCCCGCGGGAGCGGCTAGATGCCGCACGGAGCTTCGCAGCCGATCGCGTTTTCCCGCGCCCCGGTTCTTACAGTTCAGCGAGCAGCGACGTGCTTTTCCATCAACTCTTGCAGCTCTGAGGGCTTGTCGTCCGGATCCTTGCCGTTGCGGCTCTTGTCGATGTCTTCGAGCAGCTCTCGGCATTCTGGCTTGTCGCGCAGATGATCGAGCAGCAAGCTCGAGGCGGTGCCGAAGGCGTTCTCGTAGTTCAGCGCCTCGCGAACTCGGTTTGCGATTCGCTCGCGACCGGTTTGGAGATCGTTTTCGAGGGCCTCGCTGTATCGCTTCAGCTGAGCGCGGAGGTCTTCGATTTGTTTGCGGCGCTCTGCGGCGGTGTCTTCCTTGGTGCGCGCGCGGCGCTCGTAGTCGCGCGCGACGTTCTTGAGAACTTCGCACTGGGCCGCGGCAGCGCCCAGCGCTTCGTGGCCGCGACGGATTCGCTCGATGTTGTTGCCTGCCAGCTTCACCTCGGCCTCGGCCGCCTGATGCGCGCGCTTGGCGCGCTTGCGCTTCAGAATCAGCTGGCTCAGAGAGTCGCGCTCCGTGGATGCGTCACGCAGCGCGCGTGATTCCTCGCCGGCGAGGTCTTCCACCTTACGTCCGATTTCAGCGCGCAGCGCCCGGCCGCGCTTTTCGATCGTCTCGAGCTTCTTCGAATGACTTTCGAGCTCGCCTTCGAGCCTGGATGCTCGTGACGCGAGCTCCCAAATCTGGTCCGATGCGCCTTGCACTTCGGTTGGCGCGTTTCCATCGGGGTAGGCCCGCGCAACGGCGCGAAGGAAGTTTGCCGCAGTTCGGCTCCACTCGACCACTCCAGGCGTCTGTGCCGGTGGCGGCGGTGGTGGTGCCACTGGAGCCAGGTCCGTCGGCTGGTCCCATTCCCGCGAGGGAAGGGTGCGCTGCATCTCTTTGAGCTCTTCTTTGAGATGGTGTCCGTCGCGGAAGCGGTCTTCGGGCTTCTTCTCGAGCAGCTTCAGAATGATTTGCTCGGCCTGCTCCGGAATGTCGGCGCGGTACTTGCTTGGGCTCGGCGGCCTGGCCATTCGCTGCATGTCGAGCAGCTCGTCGCGGTCGCCAGAACGGAACGGTAGCCGCCCCGTCAGCATCTCGAAGAAAAGAACGCCGAGCGCATAGAGATCGCTCGACGATACCGCGTCTTCACCTCGCGCCTGTTCTGGCGACATGTACTCTGGCGTTCCGAAGACCGCGCCCTTGGGAGCGAGTCGCGGGTCACGCGTCAGCGCAGCCAGACCGAAGTCCAAGATCTTCACGAAATCTTTTCGACCACCGCGGGCGGTGACCATGATGTTGTCGCTCTTGAGGTCGCGATGAACGACGCCGAGATCGTGTGCGCGCGCGAGCGCCGCCGTCATCTGTTCGAGGATGTCGACCGCACGGGCGATCGGCATCGGTCCTTTCGCAATCTGTGACGAGAGCGAATCGCCGACGAGGTATTCCATCACCAGGTAGAGCTCGCCGTCTTCAGTTTCACCAACGTCGTGAATGTCGACGATGTGCGCGTGGTCGACTCGGTTCGCTGCGCGCGCCTCGCGCACCATCCAGGCGCGCAAGTGCGTTTCGCCGCGAAGGTCCGGGCGAATTAGTTTAAGCGCGACAACGCGATCGATGAGCACGTGCCGTGCTCTATAGACGACACCCATCCCCCCTTCGCCGAGCAGTGATTCCAGTCGATATCGACCAGCAACGACCTTCCCGAGAAGGGGATCCGTCGATTTCTTAGTGCGCGATGCCTTTCGAACAATCCCCATCGTTCCCCCGTAACTAGTGGGCAAACTCAATGATAAGCAGGAACAAAGGCAAGCCCCAAGTCTTCCGCTCTGGCTGAAACGTGGAGTAAGCTGACAGCAGGTGCCCGAGCCCCCTATGATGGAGGGGTCGGTCACTTACGGAGGGATGTGTGAGCGAAGAACGGCCGCTGCTCGGGCCGTACCACATCGAGCGTCGCCTGGCGGCGGGGGGGATGGCCGAGGTTTTCGTTGCGCGTCGTGAGGGTCTGCATGGCTTTCAGAAGCGCGTGGCCCTCAAGCGCATTCTTCCGCAGTTTTCGAGCGATCCCGACTTCGTTTGGATGTTCATCGACGAGGCGCGGCTTGCTGCGCTCCTGGAGCACCCCAACATCGTTCAGGTCTTCGACTTTGGCACGATGGGCGATGACCTCGTGCTCGTCATGGAGCTCGTCGACGGCTCAAACGTCAGTCGCTTGCTGCGCGCAGCGCCCCCAGACTCGCCGATTCCCTGGGACGTAGCCCTGCACATTGCCTATCAAACGGCCCAGGCCCTCGAGTACGCCCACCATGCGTCCGACGAGAAGGGCGAGTCCCTGGAGTTCGTCCATCGCGACGTGAGCCCGGCGAACATTCTTCTAAGTCGCACTGGGCACGTGAAGCTGACCGACTTTGGCATCGCCACCGTACGAAGCCGCGCGCCGACGACGGAGGACGGTCAGGTGCGCGGCAAGCTTGGGTACATGTCTCCTGAACAAGTGCTCGGTAAGGAGCTCAGTGGCAAGAGTGACGTGTTCACGCTCTCGACCGTCTTGGCGGAGATGCTGATCGGGGAACCTCTGTTTCAGGGTGAGAGTGAGCTGAATGTCTTGCTGCAGATTCGAGACGCGGACCTTCGAGTGCTGGCTCGCTGTGAACGACGCATCCCTCAGGACATTCGAGCGCTCGTGCTTCGGGGGCTTCAGCGCGATCCAAAGGAGCGGCCGAGCGCGGGCGCCTTTTCCGAGGCCTGTGCGGAGGTCATGCGGCGCCGCGGGATGGGGCATGGCCCCGATCGAGTCGCCCGTCTTCTATCTCAGCTCAACCTGATCGAGGGAGAGGCTCCCGAAGTTCATCTACCGGAGGCGGAGATGCCGTCTTTGGTGGACAGCGACCTCATGCATCAAGCTGGCCAGGAGCTGATCGGGCCGCAGGCCGTCACCTCGCCCACGATCTACCGGGTGCAACTGCCGGACGGAAGCGTCATGGGGCCGATGAGCTATCCGCGCCTCATTCAGCTCCTCACCACAGGCGTGATTGACAGCCGTAGTAGCAAGATCTCGAAGGCCGACGGTACGTACCTCGATCCATCCCGCCTTCCCGAGCTCACGCGCTTCGTCACCTCGCCTGGGCTTCAATGGAAGCTCGAGGAGCTCGCGCAGGCCGAGAAACAGGGTCAGCTTCGGGCGGCGACTCTGTTGCCAGTCTTCTACGAAATCGTCGCGCGGCAGCAGACGGGCGTTCTCCACCTCTGGCAACGCAACAGGCGCAAGAAGATCTACTTTGTCGACGGGAGGCCCGAGTTCGTGGCGTCGACCGACAAGTCTGAGCTTCTCGGAGAGTACCTCGTCGCGACCGGGCAGTGTCTGCGAATGGAGATCGAAATGGCACTCGCGCTCTTGCCCAAACACGGCGGGCGTCTTGGCGATGCGCTCGTGGGCCTTGGGATTCTGCGCCCGGTAGAACTGTTCCGAGCGATTGGCGATCAGGTACGTGGGCGCTTGATGGAGTCGTTCCGATGGCGCCGGGGTGAGTGGGCCTTCGTCCGCGGCGCTCGCAGCCATGAGGAAACCTTCCCTATCGGGCTGGACCCCTTCGAGCTAATTCGAGATGCCGCGAATGAGGCGCACCTCGAGGAGATCGAGTCGGTCCTCGATCCGCTTCGCGAGAGAGTGCTCGAGCGCAGCGACGAAGGACTGCCGCTTCAGACATTCCGCATGGACCGGCGCTGGGTGAGTGTGTTGGACTCGATTTCGGGGGATACGACGCTTGGCGGCATCCTGGCGAGACAGAGCGGTTCGGGCGCTGATCTAGAGCCAGCGTACCGAGCGCTCTATCTGGGGCTTGCGTGTGGGCTGGTTCGGACCAAGGTGAGTCCTTCGCAGATGCCGTTCCGAGAATCGTTTAGCGCCTGAGCCGCCTGTGTCTTACGTCGAGCTAACCCGCCCAGTGACAAGTCCCAGTCCCGTGCTCGTGGAGGTGCCGCACTCGGGCTTGCAGGTGCCTCCCGAAGTCGAATCCGAAATTGAGGCGACACCGCTGGCCGTGTTGCGCGATTCCGACATCTACGTCGACCAGCTCTACCAGCGCGCGCCTGAGAATGGCGCCACCCTTCTGGTGTCGCGCGTGTCGCGGTACGTCGTGGATCTCAACCGTGGTCCCGACGAGGTCGACTCGGCCGCCGTGCCGAGGCATCCGCGAGGGCGTCACATTCCCGCGCGAGGCGTCGTTTGGCGTGCCAGAACTGATGGGACGCCGCTACTTCGAACGCCACTCACGATCGAGCAGTTCAGCAGGAGGCTCGACCTCTTCTACGAGCCCTACCACCAGGCGCTGCGCGATGCCGCAACGCAGATCCGCGAACAGCATGGTCGAGTGCTGGTCCTTGCTGCTCACTCGATGCCGTCCTCCGGCCGTCGAATGATCGGTGGCGGACAGGTTCACCGCGCCGATGTCGTGCCCGGCACGCGTGGACGCTCGACCGCCGATGGGCGCATTATTGATCTAGTCGACTCGCACTTCCGCGCGGCCGGCCTGAGCGTCAAGCACGATGACCCGTATCGGGGTGGCTGGACGACCTCACGCTACGGAGCCCCCAAGCGAGGACAGCACGCTCTTCAGATCGAGCTCAACCGCGCGCTCTACGTCGACGAGCACACTAGCGAAATAAAGGCGAAAGACTTCGCACGGCTTCAAACCGTGCTCGACCAGCTCGTCGGCAAGCTCGGCGAGCTGTTACAGAGCTCGGCTCAGTTCGCGACCGGCTGATCGACCACGCCTGATTCGCTCGAACGAACCTCGAGGCGGTAGCGGCTGTTTGCCGTCTGCAGGTAATAGGTGTCCAGCCCGTCTTCGCCGCAGAGCTGAAGGACGCGCTTCACGGGTGTGGTGACGTACTCGTGGAGACCATCTGCAAACTCGATGACCACGACCGAGCCCTTTCGAGGTGGACGCAATAGACGCCCCACGACGGCGCGACCTGAATTGCGGCCTACTTTGCGAAGGACGACTTCCACGCCCCGAAACTAGCATAACTGACCCCTTGGGCAAAGTAGCCATGGAGAAATCCAGTGTATTTGGCCATCCGCGGGATTTGCGCCACGGGTGACAAGCTTGCGCCTGCCGCCGCGGCGAACAGGCTGCCAAATGTGGCAAAACGCCGCGGCGAGGCCCAGAAGAAGAGTGAATTTGCATTCATTTTCGCCCTTTCGTCGTTCGGCACGGTTAGTGCATTTAGCGCCCAACCATGTCGACTACAATCACGGCGACCGCACTGGACCGATACCGCGCTTCCCTCAAGCGGGTCGAGATCCTCGATGCCGAAACCGAACGTGGGCTCGCCCAGAGCTGGGCCGACGGCAACGAGTCAGCAGGCGTTCACTTGATCGAATCGAGCTTGCCCTTCGTCATCGCCATCGCGCGCGAGTACCGGCGCTGGGGGGTCCCGCTCGAGGATCTCGTTCAGCAGGGCAACCTTGGGCTCCTGAAGGCCGCATCGAAGTTCGATCCGGACAAGCAGTGCCGACTGATCACTTATGCGGCTTATTGGATCCGCGCTGAGATTCGCGACTACGTCGTACGATCCTACCGGATCGTTCGGCTGGGAACGACCCGCACGGAGCGTCGCGCCATGCGCGCGTTCCGGCGCAAGGCCGTCGAGTCGCCTCAGGCGCTTGCCGAAGAAAGCGGGATGCCGCTGACGCGAGCCAAGCAGCTTTGGCCACTGCTGGCACGCGGTGACCTTTCTCTTGACGCGAGCGTGACCGATGCGCCCACCGCAATGGAGCGCATGAGCTACAAGCAGCCGACGCCCGAAGAGTCGGTAGCGCGCTTCGAGGCAGTTCACCATGTCCGTGAGGCGCTCGAATCCGCCATGGAGAGCTTGACCGATCGCGAGCAGCGAATCGTCCAAGCGCGCATCCTTTCCGACGAGCCCTGCACGCTGGAAGCTCTCGGCCGGGAAATGGGCGTGAGCAAAGAGAGAGTGCGCCAGCTCGAGGTCAGGGCCCGCCAGAAACTCCGCGACCGCCTGGAACACCTGCGACCTGCCGCCTAGGCGCTCGCCCGCAACTCGCTTGACTCTGCGAGACATCAGACGCAATTTCCCGCTCGTATGCTTGGCGACCGAACTCACTCTCGCTCTCTGCTAGTCCTTGCGATGGGCTTCGGCCTCACGACCCTCGTCGGATGCAAGCGCGACCTGGGCGAGTGCAACCTCGATGGACAGACTGCGGAGGGGCGTCCCATCGATGGTCCCGCAGCATTCGACATCGTGTATCGCCAGACCGACGGCTTGCCGATGTACGAAGGGCAGGCGCTCGTTCAGTCGACCTGCGGGGATGGATCATTCTGTCATGCGCCCGCCGCCGTCGGCGGTGACCGAATCGGCGTTCCGGCGGGACTGAATTTCGACGTGAATCTGGCCTGCACAGACGAGTCGCAGGATCCGACTTGTGCCCAGCCGATCCAAAGCTGCGCAGGCGGCCAGGCCGGCTCCGCTTACTGCGTGCGTCTCAAGGGTCTGCACGACAATCAAAACCAGGTGAACAACTGGGCAGAGGGGATGATCCAAGAAATCCGCTCCGGCACGATGCCGCCCGGTGCCGCCGGTCAAAGAGTTCGCAACAACACGCCTTGGATTCGCACGCCCGATGCGGATCGTCCCGGGCGTGCCGACGAGCTGCCTTCGATCGACTCCGATGAGGGGAGGGAGGTCGTTCGAAACTGGCTCGCCTGTCAGGCACCCGTAATCGCACGCACCGCGATTCCGCCCTCCGCAGCGCTTGAGCTCCAGCCCTGTCAGAGAGTCGACGAGGAGATCTGTATCTATGGTGGCCCGGGCGAGCTGCCCGCTCCGGTCTGGGACGAGATCTACTTCGGCATCATGTTCACCGAATGCCTCATTTGCCACGCGCCGGCGAACGGCAATATCGACCAAAATCCGAACAATCCCCAGGGCGGAGTCATCCCCGGTGGTGCAAGTCCTCTTGGCCTAGCGGCGCTGGACATGAGCGGCGTCGATCTGATGGACACCAGCAATTGGGCTAGCGATTCGTACCCGGCGGTCGTCGATGCATTGGCCGCCGACCCAGGCGAGTGCGCGGGCTTCGGCACAATCGTCGTTCCGTTCAATTCTGCGGGCTCGATCATGGTTCAGAAAATGCGCAACATGCAGACCTGTGGGGACCGAATGCCGCTTGGAGGCTCGATTGGCGAGGCGCGCATCGAGGTCGTCGAGGAATGGATCGACCTGGGAGCGCCACTTCAGTAGTGACGCGCGCGTGCCTCACCGCGTCGCTTCTGCTCTCGCTGGTGGTCGCAGGCTGCAAGTCTGCTCCGGCCTGTCCGGTGCAGATGCGCACAGACGCAGGCAAGGCCCTCGATGACCACGGCAAGCGGCAGGCCGGCTGGCAGGCGATCCGAGCTGAAGCGCGGGTGACCCAGTGGGCGCGTAATGGACGGATTCGCGGCACGGTTCTGATGTTTCTGGAGCGACCCAACCGAGTTCGCTTCGACGTGATGACGCAGGTCGGTCCAGCGGCCGTGCTCACGAGCGATGGCGAGAGCTTTCAGCTGAGCGATTTGCGCGAAGGCACGTTTCTGCACGGCCCAACCTGTTCTGAGAACATCGCGCGCCTCTTGGGGATCTCCGTCGATGCGGAGAATGTGCTTCGTCTCCTCACGGGCGACACGCCCGTGATCGACGCCCGCACGCAGTCGATGGAGTGCCGTGACGGGCGCTACGTCGTGACCCTGGTCGCTGCGGACGGAACCAGTCAGGAAGTTTCGTTCTCCGTACACGAAGAAGACCTCGGCAAGCCGCCCGCGGGGCAGCGACTGACGCTTCGACGATCGATCGAACGCTCGCCGAGCGGCGAGACGCGCTGGGAGGCAAGCTACGACGAATACATCGAGGTCGACGGCCAGTCGTTTCCGACCAACGTACGCTTCGTAGATCAGGTCAACGATGCCGATACATCGGTTCGGGTGAAGTCGATCTCGGTGAATCCCGCGGTTCCGCCGGGTGCGTTTCGGCAAGAGCCCGGCCCCGGTATGTCGATCGAGTTCGCTCCGTGCCCATGAAAAGTCCAGCATTTCTCCACTGGTGCTAAGGTAACGCCGCATGACGGAACCGCTGCTCAGCCTGCGTCACTTGGTCACGGCGTTCGAGACGGATGAAGGTTATCTAAGAGCCGTCGACGACGTGTCGTTTGACGTGTTCGCCGGTCGCACGCTCGGCATCGTTGGCGAGAGCGGCTGCGGGAAGAGCGTGACCTCCCTCTCGATCATGCGCCTGATCCCGAGCCCGCCCGGTTTCATCGAAGGGGGCGAGGCTCTGTTCGACGGGCGCGACGTCTTGCAGCTGCCGGAGTCGGAGATGCGAAGCCTGCGAGGCAATGACATCTCGATGATCTTCCAGGAACCGATGACTTCGCTCAATCCGGTGTACACGGTTGGGTCGCAAATTGTCGAAGCGATTCGATTGCACCGAAGCGTGAGCCGGCGCGCCGCAAAGGCCCGCGCGATCGAGCTCCTTGACTTGGTCGGCATCCCGGCGCCCTCCGAGCGCATCGACTCCTATCCGCATACGCTTTCAGGAGGCATGCGGCAGCGCGCAATGATCGCGATGGCGCTTGCCTGCGAGCCTCGCCTCTTGATCGCGGATGAGCCAACGACGGCTCTCGACGTGACGATTCAGGCGCAGATCCTGGACTTGCTTCGTTCGCTTCAAGAGGAGCTCGGCATGAGTATCGTCTTCATCAGTCATGATCTCGGCGTGATGGCCGAGTTCGCGCACGAGATCGCCGTGATGTACGCGGGAAAGATAGTCGAGCAGGCGGAAACCAAGGTTCTCTTTCAGTCACCGCGACACCCCTACACACGCGGGCTGCTTCGCAGCCTGCCGAGCGCGCGCAATCGCGGGGAACGATTGCCTACCATTCGGGGGATCGTTCCCGACCTTCGCCAGCTGCCTAGCGGCTGCCGTTTTCAGGACCGTTGCGATTTGGTGACCGAGCTTTGCCGGGTCGAGGAGCCTGCCCTGCAGCAACTCGATGAGTCCGAGGTCGCCTGCTTTCGTGCGGAGGTGTCGGTGTGAGCGAGCAAGCGATCGTTCGCGCTGAATCGCTGCGCAAGGCGTTCCGTGGTCCTTCACGGGGCATCGGGCGTGGGCATGCGGAGCTTCGCGCCGTCGACGGCGTGAGCTTGGAAGTGATGCCGGGCGAAACCCTGGGCCTGGTCGGCGAATCGGGCTGCGGCAAAAGCACGCTCGGCCGCATGTTGCTGCGCCTCCAGGATCCGACGAGCGGACGCATCTATTTCGAAGGGCAGGACATCACTGAGTTGTCGCAGTCCGCATTGCGACCCTTTCGAAGCAAGATGCAGATCATCTTTCAGGATCCATACAGCTCGCTGAACCCGCGCATGACCGTGCGGGCGGCGCTTTCCGAAGCGCTGCGCGTGCATGGCAAGGTGAGCTCTGGCTCTGAAGAGGAGCAGCGCATCGCCGCTCTGCTCGATCGCGTGGGGTTGCGCCCCGAGCAGATGCGTCGCTATCCGCACGAGTTTTCGGGTGGACAGCGACAGCGCATCGGTATCGCGCGGGCTCTTGCGGTTTCTCCGAGCTTCATCGTCGCCGATGAACCGGTCAGTGCGCTGGACGTTTCCATTCAAGCCCAGATCGTCAACTTGCTTGGCGATCTTCAAGATGAGCTCGGGCTGAGTTACTTGTTCATCGCTCATGACCTGCACCTCGTGGAGCACGTGAGCCGTCGCGTTGCGGTCATGTACCTGGGGCGCGTGGTCGAGCTGGCGACGTCCGAGCAGATCTACTTGCGCCCGCGTCATCCTTACACTGAGGCTCTTCTGAGCGCGGCCCCCGAGCTCGACCCCACGGCGCGCAAACGGCGACTGCTGCTCGAAGGTGATGTTCCGAGCCCCCTCGATCCGCCGAGCGGCTGCGCGTTCCACCCGCGTTGTCCGATCGCCGAAAAAGGGCTTTGTGATCGGGAGGTTCCGGCGCTTCGGGCCATCGAGTGCGGGCACGAAGTAGCCTGCCATCTCGCACAATAGCGGTTGCGGGTCTTACGCCTCCTGGGGTAATCAAGCCGGATGGAGGATTCGGGCCAGGAGTATGGAATCGACGGGTACTATCGCAGCTTCTCTGCGGGAGCGACCCTCTACTATGCAGGGGCGCCAGCCACCGAGCTGTATTTTATTCGCGAGGGACGGGTGCAGTTGTTCAAACGCGCGCGCGGGGTCGAACGCAGCATTGGCCTATACGGAGCGGAGGAGATAGTGGGTGAAGAAGCACTGCTCCCAGGGGCACATCGCACCGCTACAGCGCAAGCCGTCGAACCGGTGAGCGCACTAGTTATCGAAAGAGATACGTTTCGCGCCTTGGTGCGCCGGCGGCCGGAGCTGGGCGAGCGTGTCACGCAACAACTCATCCGACGCTTGCAGCAAAGCGAGGAGCAGATCGAGAATTTTCTGCTGCCCGATCCGACGATCCGGGTACTGAACACGCTTCTGCGCGCAGCCGATGCAGCCCAGGAGGGGCCTCTCGAGCTCTCGCCGCTCGAATTGTCCACCAGGACTGCACTCGAGCTAGATCAGGTCAAAGCAGTGGTGGGTCAGCTTCGCGATCGCGACTATCTCTCGGTGGGTGATCAAACGATCACCATCAGCGATGCGTCAGCCCTTCGTCAGCTTCATGTGCTGCTCGCTCTCAAAGAGGACGTTCGGCACGGCCTGAGCTGTCGGTAATCCGACACCCCTTCTTGACCGGGCTCCGGCCACTAAGTAGACCCATCCCGTGGTTCGCAAATGGGGAGTGATTTGGCTGGCCTGCCTGGCGATGGGGTGCGTAACGACGTCGGAGGCGGGAACGCCAGACGGGGAGCGCTCGTACCGCGAGTTTCAGCTTGCGGCCAGTCTTCGGGACGAGGGACAGACGGCGGGCGCCATTGAACACCTGCGCAAGGCGCTCGACCTCGATCCCAATAATGCCGAAGCCCACCTCCTTCTCGGTTTCATCCAGATGGAACGCCGAAGCTACTCGGGTGCGGAGCCACACTTGGCCACAGCGATTGAGCTTCTCGAGAAGCAGCAAAGCGGCGGTTCGACTCTGGCGGAGGCTCGCAATATCTACGGTCTCTGCTTGATGGAGCTCAGCCGCTATGACGAGGCCGTGGTCGTGCTTCGACAGTCCGCAAATGATGAACTGAACACAGCTCCACATCTTGCGTGGGGCAACCTCGGGCTGGCACAGTTTCACCTAGAGGAATATCAGGAGACGGTGAATTCGACGATGGAGGCGATCCGCATAGAACCGCGATTCTGCGTTGGCTACTACACGATGGGTCGAGCGTTCTGGCATCTGCAGCAGCTCGAAGACGCGGAGCGCGCTTTGGTGAGTGCACTCGGGGCCGATGCGTCCTGTTCGAAGAGTGTGCAGCTTCAGGGCGCGTGGCGGCTGCGCGGAGAGGTGCGCGCTCGTTTGGGCCACCGGCGAGATGCGGTCGCCGACTTGGAGCGCTGCGTGGAGCTCGACCCCTACTCGAACGACGGACGAATGTGTCAGACACTGCTCGAGGACTCACGATGAGGCGCGATTCAATCGGCGACTTTCTGAAGACCGAGCGCGAGATGCGTCGTCTTTCTATCGAAGAGGTTTCGAGCACCACTCGCATCCCGCGCCGGACACTAGAGTCGCTCGAGGAGGATCGTTTCGAAGAACTACCGAGCGGTGTGTTCGTTCGTGGTTTCATCAAAGCCTATGCGACCGCGGTCGATATCGACGCAGACGAAGTCCTTGCCCGTTTCGACTCCGAGCAACCGCAGGCTCTACCTCCCGCGCCGCTAGCGACGGTGCACAGCAGTCGCAGGTACGGCGCTTTGGTGCTGGCGATCATGACTGCGGCGCTTTTCGCGATCATCGTGGCTACCTTTTCCCTGGTGCGGCGCGCACCTGCACAGGACGAACCGATTGAGCTATCCTCCGCACTGCCGTGCCAAGTCGAAGCCGCCAAAGCCGAGCGCTCCTGCTGCGTTCCGTCGATTATCGCGACTCGGACCGAATCGTCACGCTGCTGACCGAGGACTACGGCAAGCTTTCTGCGCTTGCCCGGGGTGCGCGAAAAAGCCAACGCCGATTTGGTGGCGCCTTGCAACCTTACGTCTTGATGAACGCGCACTTTCGGCCGGGCCGCGGTGAGCTCGCGCATCTAGAGCGTGTGTCGGTCGATCGCTCGTTCCACCAGATCCTCAGAAGCCTCGAGGCGATTGGAGCGGCCGGTGCGGCCTTGGCCGTCATTCGAGAGCGCGTCCCGGACCGGGAGCCCGAGCCTGCCGTGTTTGACGCGGTCGTGCGCCTGCTGAGCGCACTCAACGAGGGCGGGCCTCCCGAAGAAGGCCTGCTTTCCCTGCAGATTCGAACACTCGCGCTGCTGGGCTTCACGCCAACGCTCGATCGTTGTGTCCGCTGCGGCAAGGTGCCGGCTCCCGGTCGCTCGGCGTCCTTTGATGCCGCGCGAGGCGGAATCGTCTGTCGAGCCTGTGGGGGCGGGCGACTGGTCTTATCGGCGGCAGCGCTGCGTCGCTGGGTGACTGTGCAGGCAAGCTCCGAGTTTCCCGAGCAAGCTTGGCCCGGCCCTGAGCGCCAAGAGATTCGAGACGCACTCGCGGAGCTCGACGCCAACCACGCAACGGTCAGCGTTCGTGCGCGCACTGCGGCCGCCTCGGGCAGCTGGGAGGGTCGTCCCTCGTGAGCGAAGCACTCGAGCCGGTGGAGCTGCGCGCCCCTCGCGGCGCTCGTGTCATGGAAATCGACTGGGCCGACGGGCACCGGAGCGTCTACCCACACGACTTGTTGCGCGGATTTTGTCCCTGCGCGAGCTGCCAAGGTCACGAAGGTCCGATCCAGTTCGTGGAAGGCGGCGACCTGGAGCTCAGTGACATCCAATCCGTCGGAAATTACGCATTCAGACTCGTCTGGCGCGACGGTCACCAGACGGGGATTTACAGCCACCGCTTCTTACGGAGCCTGTGCGCATGTTCATCCTGCGCTGCCGATGAGCCGAAATCCCGCTCGTTTTGGCGCGAATAGGGCGGGTCTCCCCCCATTTGTCTCTGTTACCCTGTACGCGGGGGTTTCGGGTGCCATTTCACACACTCATCGTCGATGACAGTAACGCGGTGCGCGCGTTCGTCCGCGCAGCTCTCGAGGACGCCGGGTTCTCGCGGGTGCAAGAGGCGGAGACAGGGTTCGAGGCGCTCCAGCTGCTCGCCTCCAACACCTATGACGTGGTCATCGTCGATGTGAACATGCCCGACATCAACGGGCTCGAGCTGCTTGCCTTCATGAAGAAGAGCCCCCGACAGCAGGGTGCACGAAGGATCCTGATCAGCACGCGGGTCGACGGCTCGGATGCCGAGCGGGGCGCCGAGCTCGGCGCGGACGCCTTCCTCGAGAAACCGTTCGAGGTCGACGAGCTTCGGGACTTGATTCGAGACCTGCTCGATCCAGGCGACGAGGTGTCGGGATGAGCGATCCACGCGACAACGTGCAGCAGGAGTTCTTGGCCGAAGCCCAGGAGCTCGTCGAGGCATTGTCACGCGACCTACTGTTGCTCGACGAGGCCCATCAGCGGGGCGAGCGCGCCGATGCGGCGCTCATCAATGAGATCTTCCGGAGCGTTCATACCCTCAAGGGCATCGCCGGGATGTTCGGGTACAAGCACGTCGGCACGATCGCTCATGCGCTCGAGGATTTGCTAGACGACTTGCGACTCGGCCGCACGTCCATCGGCGACCCCTTGCTCGATGTCCTCTTCGATTCGGTTGAACGGTTTCAGCTGCTTCTGGCACTCGATGATCCGCAGGCACCCGAAGAAACTCCCGGTGTAGACGCCTATGTCGCCGCCGTCCGTTCGATTGGCGCTGATCCCGTCGTGGACGGGGGCGATCCGCTCGACCGATACGCGATTGGTCCGGCCGTGCTCTCCGTTCTCACGGAGTATGAAGAGCATCGCCTTCGAGCTTGCATCCGGGAAGGGATGCAGCTCTATCGTCTTCGCGCGACCTTCGATCTGACTGCGATCGACGACTCGATCGAGACTCTGCGCGACGTGGTCCACGACGATGCAGAGATCATCACATACTTGCCGAGCCTCGAAGGGGGCAACGACGAATCCATCGAGCTCGTCGTGCTTCTGGCCAGCAGGGTGGAGGAACCGGCGCTCAAGGCACACTTCGAAGGGCAGTACGGGACGATCGAGGTGATCGAGGAGCGAACGCACCTGCCGACGATTCCGCCGAATCTCACGTCGATCCCTCCGGACGCGCAAAGCGTCTTGCCTCAGTCTGACGACGAAATGGGACAGGCGTCTCTTCGTTCGCTAGCCAACTCGGTTCGTGTGGACATTCGCAAGCTCGACGACCTGATGAACGTCGTGGGCGAGCTCGCCCTAGTGCGAAGCGCGGTGAGCCGTGTCGTCGAAGGTTTTGACGGCGACCCCAAGTTCAGGCAATCACTCCGAGAGCTCGAGCGCGTCGGCCGCGGTTTCGAGCGCCAGCTCTCCGAGCTTCGCACCAGAATCCTCGATGTACGCATGGTTCCGCTCGGCCAGGTGTTCAGTAAATTCGGGCGTATCGTGCGGCAGGCAGCCAGGGAGCACGACAAACAAGTTCGCCTCGTCGTCACGGGTGCAAACACAGAGATGGACAAGCTCATCGTCGAGGAGCTAGCCGATCCCCTGATGCACTTGGTCAGGAACGCCATCGATCATGGCATCGAACCGGTCGACACTCGCAAGCGCCTCGCCAAGCCGACCGAAGGCACACTCGCGCTCAACGCCTATCACAAGGGTAGCAACGTCATCATCGAGGTCGAGGACGACGGCGGCGGAATGAACGCCCACAAGCTCCGCGAAACGGCGCTGGCTCGGGGCCTGTTGAGCGCAGAGGCCGGCCAGGAGCTCACACGTCAAGACATGTTGAATCTCGTCTTTCTTCCCGGCCTGAGCACCAACACCGCGGTCACGGACATGTCGGGCCGCGGGGTCGGGATGGACGTGGTGAAGACCAACATTCTTCGAATGGGCGGAGTGGTTTCGATCGCGAGCGAGCAAGGCATCGGCACGAAGATTACCGTCACGCTCCCGATCACTTTAGCGATCATTCGCGCGCTCATCATTACGGTGGGCCCACGTATCTTCGCGCTTCCGATCACCGCCGTTCGCGAGGCCGTCCCGTTTGCGAAGCAGGATGTTCGCACCATCCAAGGTCGCAAAGTGATCACCATGCGGGGCGAGACGCTTCCGATCTGCGATCTCGGGGAATTGTTCGGGATCAGAGGCGCCAGGCGTCAAAATAGCCGGTTTGTCATCGTCTGCTCGATGGGAAACAGAGAGCTTGGGTTCATCGTCGACGAGCTCGTGGGACAGGAGGACGTCATCACCAAGTCGCTTGGCGAGAGCCTGTCGTCGGTGCGTGGCTTCGCCGGAGCGGCTGACTTGGGTAACCAGCAGCTGGCGCTGGTGCTCGATGCGCCCTCGCTCTTTTCCGAGTACTTCGAGGGTGCCGACGCGCCTCTAGCGGTGGAGACGCGCGCATGACCGCCGGAGCACAACGAGCGACATTGATCCCGGACCCGGATAGCGAAGAGGGGGCGGTTCCCGTGCTCGCGGTTTCGGCGGGCAACGAGATCTACGCCTTTCCGCTCGCTGCGATTCGGGAGATCCTGATGCCGCCACCGCTGACCGAGGTTCCTCGCGCAGGCGAGCACTTCCTCGGAGTCATCGCGGTGAGAGGCCAAATCATCACACTGGTCGACTTGCCCAAGCTTCTGAAGCTCCAGGTGCCCGATCGGCAACCTCTCGGGCGCGTCCTGCTGGTCGAAGTCGGGGAAGAGATGATCGGAGTTGCCGTCGATCACGTGGTCCAAGTGGCCCAGTTGCAGTCCGATCAAATCGAGTATTCCGGCTCCATGAGCGCCGAGCTCGCCGAGTATGTCGTCGGAGTCGCTCGTGTTCCGCTGGAGTCTTCGAGTGATGCTGAGGAGATGGTGATACTGATCGATCCCCAGGTCTTGCTGGGAGGGTTGAAGTGAAGGAGAGCAGGACTTACGGCCTCTCACTCGCAAGAGACCTGATTCGAGTCGAGGTGGACTCCGTCATGTATGCGCTCGAGATCGCGCGCATCCGTGAAATCGTGAACCCGCTACCGCTCATCGCGCTGCCTCGCGCGCGTTCGGCTGTCCTCGGGGTTGCGGACCACCGTGATCAAGTCATCGCCATCGTCGATCTACGTCGCCTTTTCGGTTTGCCGCCGCAGGAGCCAACGCGACGAACCAAATGGCTCATCATCGACAGCACGCACGCGCCGATCGGGATCGTCGTTGATGCCGTCCACGACGTCTTTTCCTCGGAGAACAATGCGCAACGCAAGGTGCCGATCTTGGATGAGCGCCACCGGGAGCGAGGCATCAAGTCGGCCTACCGGCATCACGAACGGCTCGTGTTTCTGCTCGATGCAGACCGTCTTGCCGAGCCAGCATCGGACCTGCGGCCAGGCGAGCTGCCATTTTTGCCTTCGGAGTTGCCGTAGTGCCCGATCGAATCGAGGAGGCGTTCCATTCCGCCGATCCGGACGTAAGGCGTCAGGCCGTCCACCAGATGAGCCTCCGTCCTCAGGGGACCCCGCTGTTGCAGATCGTAGACGCTCTCTCGGACAGCGACTGGCGCGTTCGCCGAGAAGCGATTTCCCTTGCTGCACGGTCGTCTGAAAAAGACGCGCTCATTGATGCGCTTCTGAGTCGGCTCGTCGGGACTGACAACATCGGTCTGCGCAATGCGGCGATTGAAGTCCTCGGCATGGTTGCCCAGGGCCAGGCAGCCAAGTTCGTCGACGCATTCGAAAATGCGGGCGCAGGCGCTCAGAAATTCCTCGCCGAGGCGATGGGCAAGACTCGGGATCCTAAGATGATCGACCATCTCGAATCTCTCGTTCGAGGAGCCGACGCCAACCTGGCTGCCGCCGCCGTGGAAGCCTTGGTCTACATCGGGGGTAGTCGAGCCGAGGGTCTACTCAAGGAGCGCCTCTCGACCCCGCATCTGTTCCTCCGCATTTCCATTCTCGAAGGGCTGACCCGCTTGGGCACACGTTTGTCCTTTGCCGAGCTCGCTCCGGCAGTCGAAGACGCGATCGTTCGGCGGATCTCGGCAGAGCTTCTCGGAAGGACTGGAAACCCTGTGGCGCTGGAGTTCCTCCTCGATCTTGCGACGGATGCCTCGCCGCAGACTTCTTCGGCAGCCCTTCGCGCCATCGCAGAGCTTGCCAACGACCCCAACGCGGATCGCGATGAGTTGATCGCCCGACTGAGCGCATCGAACGAATCGTTCCGACGCGCGCTTCACGACGCTCTGCTGCACGGCGACACCGCTACACGGCAGGGGTCGGCCTATCTTGCCGTACTGTGCCGAGACGAGAACTCACTCGAAGCGGTGATCCAGGCCCTTGCCGATGATGTGGTCAGCCCGGAAACGGTCGACGCGCTACGCTCCTGGGGAAGCGGTCTCATCGACCCGCTGCTGATGCAGCGGCGAGGCGAACCACGGGTCTGGGCAATCGCGCTCGAGCTCGCTGCCGAGCTCAGCTATCGGCATCTCGACGAGGTGCCGGCCGCCACCCGAGACCGGATCCGCAGCCTGATCGAGCGAGATCTGACCGATGCGACCGACGCCGTTCGGGCCGCCGCTGCAGAGAGTCTCCTGTGGTGGGGTGACCGGCGCGACTGCAGAGCGCTCGTCGAGTGCCTGAGCAGCAATTCGCACCAGGTTCGCGCTGCGGCAACCAGTGCCCTGGAGGGCCTCGTCAAGCGAGTGCCGGGTGCTGTCGAGGAGGCTCTCCAAGAGGCTGACCTCGATGGTCCCGGAGGCGCTGACATCGCGCACGTGCTCTCGAGGCTGAATTCGCAAGGCGCAGTCGAAGTGCTCAAGCGCGGGCTGCATAGTGGCGACCCACGGACCCGGCGAGCGGCGGTGCAGGCGCTCGCGATGGCCCGCGCCAACGACATGGCCCAACTGATCGGATACGCCGTCGCGGATGAAGACATCGATGTTCAAGTCGCCGCGGTTCGTACGCTCGGGCAAATGAGCACGAACGAGGCCAATGCCCCACTTCGTACCGCCCTCGATTCTCCATTTGCCTCCACCCGGGCTGAGGCAGCACTGGCTCTCGGCCGACGTGGAGCCAATGGCGCCACACCCCGCATTCGCGCGCTTCTCGAAGATCGCGAGCCTGTCGTGGTTTCTGCAGCCTTGGATGCCCTTGCTTGGTTGGGAGATCCGGAAGTCGCGACGGCCGTCGCGCGCGCTCTCTCACATCCGGACGATGAGATATTTCAGGCGGGGCTCCGCGCGGCTCGAACGCTTCCTGGCCCCGACGCCGAGCGGCTCGTGAGCCGAGGCCTCGCGCACCCTGCCTGGAACGTGCGCATGCTGGCCGTCAAGCTGTTGCTCGACCTCGACACCCAACACACCCGAACGCTCTTGAGGCAGGCCCTGGCCGACGAAACCGATTCCATGGTCAGGCACGCGATCGAGACTGGCCTTCGGCAGGGGAGCTGAGGTGCCTTTGTTGCACGACGCAGGACCCACCCTTCATCTGAAGGAGTTCCGCCTGCTGCGCGATTTCGTCAATCAGTTCTGCGGGATCTACTTCGCCGACGACTCTGCGTATATCGTCGAACGTCGCCTTCGTGAGCGTCTTCGCGATCTGGGTATTGCGGATTTCGCCGAGTACTACCGCTACTTGCAGTTCCACCCGAAAGCCGAAAAGGAGCTCGAGGCTGCAGCAGAGGTTCTGACGACCAACGAAACGTATTTCTTCCGCGAGGCCTACCAACTTCGAGCCTTCACCGATGAGATTCTTCCGGCGGTGCGGGCGCGGGCGCTTGCGCGGGGGTCGAAACGACTCGACGTTTGGAGCGCGGGCTGCTCGAGTGGCGAAGAGGTCTTCACCATCGCGATGCTCATCGATGCCAGCGGTCTTTTCGAGGGATGGGACGTTCGCGTGTTCGGAAACGACATCTCTCGCCGCGTCTTGAGCAAGGCACGCGGTGCGACTTACAGCTCGACTAGCTTCAGGGCGATGATTCCGGAGTACGAGAATTACTTCATCGACACCGAAGAAGGCAGGCAGGTGCATCCACGCATCCGGGCGATGTGTCACTTCGGCCATCTCAACCTGATGAACCAGAGGCGCGCGGCGATCGTGGGCCGCGTCGACGTGACTTTCTGTCGAAACGTCCTCATCTATTTCGATGATGCTTCGCGCAGCAAGGTTTTGGACACCATCTACCAGCGGCTGAACCGTGGCGGCTATTTGCTCCTGGGCCACAGCGAATCTCTCCTTCGGACGAGCACGGCGTTTGAGATCACCCAGCTCACCACTGACATCGTCTACCGGCGGCCGGTTCCGTTCACCGATCTACCTCCGAGGAGAATTTAGGTGAGGGAGCTCCGCGCGCTGGTCGTAGACGACTCCTCGTTGAATCGGCGTACTATAGCCGCAATTCTGAGGGATATACCTGGCATCTCGAACGTCGATGTCGCCAACGATGGGGCGGACGCACTAAGGGTCATCGAATCCAGGCCGCCCGACTTCATTACCTTGGATTTGGACATGCCGCGTCTGGACGGCTTCGAGTTCCTTCACCTGCTGATGGACCGTCATCCACTCCCGGTCGTGGTGGTGTCCGGCCTCTCGGCAAAAGAAAACATCTTTCGCGCGCTAGAGCTCGGGTCGATCGACTTCATCGAGAAGCCACATGGCGTGGACGCCCCCCTCGAGTGTCTGCGAGACCAGCTCGCCGAAAAGGTCCGCGTCGTTCAACAACTATCGCCGCTCGGAATTCGCCATGGCAGTTCTGCTGACTTCTCGCTCGACGACGAGACTCACGATGCGGCAAGTCGGGCACGAGAGCCCTCGGTGCTCAAGAGGGTGCCGGCCAAGGTCATCGTGATCGGTGCATCCACCGGAGGACCGCGAGCGCTGCTCACTCTGTTCCGTCACCTCCACCAGGACCTCGACGCCGCCCTAGTCATCGCTCAGCACATGCCTCCTCGATTCACTCGCACTTTTGCGAATCGGCTCGACAAGAACGGTGTGGCGAGGGTTTCGGAGGCCAAACCCTACGAGCGTCTGGCTCGCGGGCATGCGTACGTCTGCCCCGGAGGCCGCTGTATCGAAATCGTGCCTTCGGATCGCGGCCCTGCAATACGAGTGGTCGCGCCCGATCGGGGGTCTCATTATATTCCATCAGTCGATCAGCTCTTTAGCTCCGCGGCCCGCGTTCTTGGTGACAGGGCTATCGGTGTCGTGCTCACGGGGATGGGGGATGACGGCGCCCGGGGGGCGCAAGAAATATCTACAAAAGGAGGGAGTATTCTGGTCGAAGCCCCGGAATCCGCAGTCGTTTCGGGTATGCCGATGGCCGTTCAACGAACCGGGATACAGCATCATTCACTTGGTATTTGGGCGCTCGGCGACATGCTTGCCGCACTCACCCGACCCAGCAGTCGATGAGGATCGAACTTTGAGCGCGTCGCGTCCTATCGTAGAGTTGAGTTAGCCATGCCCCGGTACCGTTGCCTCGTAGTCGAAGACTCCAAGACGATGCGCAGCATGCTGGTGGAGTCACTGCTGCGAATCCCCGGAATGGAGGTCGCCGAGGCCGACAATGGCTTGGCAGGCATTCGCGCCTTAGCTGTGGACCAATTCGATCTCGTAGTGACCGATGTAAACATGCCCGTCATGGACGGACTGAAGCTCGTGCAGCACGTCCGGGCCGACCCGCGACACGAGAAGACGCCAATCGTGATCATCACGACGGAGAACGCGCCGAACGATCGGGACCGCGCGATGGCGCTCGGAGCGAATGCCTACATCGAGAAACCAATTCAGGCGCCACGTGTGATCCGCGCGGTGAAAAAGCTACTCGAGGTCTGAAGATCATGAGCGACGACGAAACTCAGCCAACAGGACGGGGAATCTTGCATCCCGAAGGCATGCAAGCGACCAGAGACCTTGCCGCAGGCGTGGTCCATGAGATCAACAACCTCCTCGGCGTGATCATCGGCAACGCCCATCTGGCCAAGAAAAACATTTCCGACGCTGCTGCGCTCGAGAGATACATGAATGAAGTAAAAAATGCCGCTGAGGAGGGGCGCGAGCTCATGCGCGACCTTTCGGTTTTCGCCGGTGACCGCTCGATTCAAACGCGAGCCCTTTCTCTCAACGACCTCGTGACCAATGCGGCCTCCAACCTCGGAGCCTTGGCGACGCTCGACCTGAGCAGTAGAGCTCCGGTGGCACGGCTCAACCTCTGGCTGGCCCAGGATGCTCTCGGTGGCGTGATTCAGTTCATGGCAGCGACGAAAACCGTCTCATCGATCCGGCTCGCCACCCGCGTGGTTGGCTCGGCGGCCGCGCTGACGATAGAAGACGACGGCGTGAGCCCGAGCGAGGACGACCTTCGCGTGATGTTTACGCCGTTCGCGAAGCTCGAACGGCGTCCCAACGTGAAGCTCGGGCTCGCGAAACTGGCCGATCTTGCGTCGCGTTCGGATGGTTTCGTCACGGCCGGCGTGCGTGAGCCGCACGGCCTTCGCATCGTGTTGACGCTGCCCATCGATGAGGCGGCGCCCTCAGGTGACGGTCCAGGTGTGCCCTTGGCGAAGCAGGGCGTGTAGGTCCGGCTCGCCAAAGCGCTCTTCGGCGAGCTTGCGCTGCGTGTCGACGCTCTCGTTGTAAACCGGGCCCAGTTGGCGATACAGAACGCCCAGCGCCACGACGTCGGGCAGGTCGGTAAGCATCCAGGCGAGTTGAGAGTTGCTCTCGTCGTGGATCATGATGTCCTGCTCGGTGACGCCATCCTCGCCGACGGTCACGATTTCGAGACTGAGCGTCTTCGTGTTCAGCCGAAGACCCTTTTCGCCATCTGCCCCGAACTTCATGGGCTTCCCGTGCTCCAGCCAGAGTTGGTGGGCCGGGCCCGTCTTCCGATCGGTGATCAGATCAAAAACGCCGTCGTTGAACACGGGGCAGTTCTGAAGGATTTCGATGAACGCGGCGCCCTTGTGCTCGCGCGCGGCTGTCAACGCTTCGGGAAGCTTCTTAGAGGTGTCAAAGGCCCGCGCCACGAAGGTGGCGCGCGCGCCGAGGGCAAAGCGCGCAGGCACGACCGGCTGATCGATGGAGCCAAGCGGGCTCGACGGTGTGACCTTCCCGACCTGTGAGGTGGGCGAGTACTGTCCCTTGGTGAGGCCGTATATCTGGTTGTTGAACAAGATGATCTGTAGATCGATGTTTCGTCGCAGCACGTGCAGAAGATGGTTTCCGCCGATGCTGAGTCCGTCGCCGTCGCCGGTGATCACCCAGACGTCCAACTCGGGGTTGGCCAGTTTGAGGCCGGTCGCAACTGCAGGTGCGCGACCGTGAATCGTATGGAAGCCGTACGTGTTCATGTAGTAGGGGAAGCGGCTCGAGCAGCCGATGCCCGAAATGAACACGGTGTTCTCCGGCGTCGCCCGGAGGCTCGGGAGGGTACGTTGCACCGCCGCAAGGATCGCGTAGTCGCCGCAGCCAGGACACCAGCGAACTTCCTGATCAGAGATGAAATCTTTGCGCGTGTATTCTTTCTTGGGCGAGTTTGGACTCATCGTGCGCTCCGTTGAAGCCGCTCTTCCACCGCTTCGACGAGGCCGCCGACTCGGAAGGGCTGTCCTGTAACTCGGGTGAGGCTCTCTGCGGGAACGAGAAACTCGGCGCGGAGCAGCATCGTCAGCTGCCCATAGTTGAGCTCGGGGACCAGAACACTGTTGAAGCCATTGAGCAGAGGGCCAAGGCCTTCGGGAAGAGGCCAGATGTTGCGAAGGTGCAAGTGCGAAACCGCGTGACCCCTGCCCCGCAGAATGCGCACCGCCTGACTTATCGCGCCGTACGTTGAACCCCAGCCGACGACCAGCAAATCGCCTTCGCTTTCGCCCTGGTCCACCTTTGCGCGCTCGATGTCTCTCGCGATTCCAGCCACCTTCTGATGCCGAACTTTGGTCATCCGGTGGTGGTTGTGAGGGTCGTACGAAATGTGGCCTGTGCTCCGGTCTTTTTCGAGTCCGCCGATGCGGTGCTCGAGCCCGGGCGTGCCCGGAACCGCCCACACGCGAGCGTGTGTTTGCTCATCTCGCAGGAAGGGATGGAAACCTTCCGGATCGCTGTGGAACTTGACCGGGAACGGTCGCAGCGCATCGAGGTTGGGGAGCGGCCAGGGCTCCGCGCTGTTGGCGAGGTATCCGTCAGTCAGCAAGATCACCGGTGTCATGTACTTCACGGCCATGCGAACCGCTTCGATCGCCATGTAGTAACAGTCGCCCGGCGTGGCCGCAGCCAAGACCACGAGCGGCGCATCGCCGTTGCGTCCTACGACGGCCTGGAAGAGGTCAGACTGTTCGGTCTTCGTCGGTAGCCCGGTCGACGGCCCGCCCCGCTGTACGTTGACGATCACCAAGGGGAGCTCGGCTGAAATCGCCAAACCGATCGCTTCGGACTTCAATGCGATGCCCGGTCCCGAGGTTCCCGTCACGCCGAGTGAACCGCCGAAGCTCGCACCGATCGCGGCTCCAACGGCGGCGATTTCGTCTTCCGCCTGGAAGGTCGTCACGCCGAAATGCTTCAGGCGCGCCAAGTGGTGCAAAAGATTCGACGCCGGCGTGATCGGGTAGGAGCCGTACATCATTTTCATGCCGGCGAGCTGAACGCCGGTGACCAGGCCCCAGGCGGTCGCCTCGCTACCGCTGACGTTTCGGTACTCGCCCGGTGTCAGACTGGCGGGTGGCACCTGATAGGCGCTGATGCCGTGGGGCAATTCCGCATTTTCGCCGTAGATGTGGCCGGCGTTGAGTGCGGCAATGTTTGCCTCTGCCACCTTGGGGTTCTTGGCGAACTTGTTCTTCAGCCAGGCGATCGTCTGGTCGCGTTCGCGGCCGAACAGCCAGTACATGAGGCCAAGTGTCCACATGTTCTTGCAACGATTTGCTTCCTTGGATCCGAGGCCGACCTCTTTGACCGCATTGAGCGTCATCTTCGTCACGTCGAGCGCCAGCACACGGAAGCGATCGACGGAGCCGTCCTGCAGCGGGTTGCTCTCGTAGCCCGCCTTCTTGAGATTGTTCGGCGTGAACGCGCCGGTGTTGACGACCAACAGGCCGCCCGGCTTGAGCACTTCGCTGTTCACCTTGAGCGCAGCAGGGTTCATTGCCACCAGCACATCGGGCGTATCACCGGGGGTTTGCACGTCGTGGGAGGCGAACTGGATTTGGTAGCCGGACACCCCGTAGGTCGTGCCGGCCGGCGCGCGAATCTCCGCCGGGAAATCCGGAAACGTCGAAAGATCGTTTCCCGCGTTGGCGGTCGCAGTCGTGAACTGGCTGCCCGTGAGTTGCATCCCGTCGCCGGAGTCGCCGGAGAAGCGGATCACGACAGAGTCTAGAGTTTCACGCGGACTGGGCTGAGCGCGCGCAGCGGCAGTTGTTTCCATGCTCAATGATCGATTCTAGTCCCGCCGGCGCTCCTGCGCCCGTCCTTCCGGGCCAAACTGGCACGCGTTCTAGAACCGGGTTCCTCGATCTGCAAGCGCTCACGAGCGGGTTGGACGCTGAGACCGTGTCGGCTCATCCTGGGGACATGGTCGAGGTCAAAATCTGCGGGTTAACCACCGTTGACGACGCACTGCGTTGCATCCGGGCGGGCGCCGACGCGATCGGTCTCAACTTCTGGCCGCGTTCCCCCAGGTGCGTCGATGTTTCAACGGCTCGGGCGATCGTCGAAGCGAGTGCGGACCATGCCCAGATGGTCGGGGTATTCGTCGATTTCAACTTGGACCGGGTTCAGGAGATCCTCCGCGAAACCGGTATTGCCTGGGCGCAGCTGCACGGCGCCGAACCGCCCGAGCTGCTCGCCGAGCTCCTGCCGACCGCCTACAAAGCGATCGGGGTAAAAGACGGCTCAGCCATCGAGCTCGCACGAAGTTATCCGGGGGAGCATCTCCTTTTGGATGCAAGCGTCCCCGGGATGCCAGGCGGCACGGGCAGAACCTTTGACTGGGCGATCGCTGCAGATGTCGCCGATGAGCGCAAGCTGACTTTGGCTGGTGGACTTACGCCCGACAATGTTGCCGAGGCAGTGCGGGCGGTGAACCCTTTCCGAGTGGACGTCGCCTCGGGCGTCGAATGCGCACCCGGGCGAAAGGATCTGGAATTGGTAAGAAGGTTCATCGAGGCTGCCAAGACCGCTTAGGCGGTTCACGGCGTGGTTTCGGTGATGACGCTTTCGATATCGACGGCGCGTGCTAGCGTTTGGGCCTCAACTCCTCAGGAGGATTCATGCGTTCTGTGTTTCTAGCTCTCGTTCTCGTCGCCGGCCTGATCTGGGCCGCGTCTGGCAGTGCCCCCGCCCAGTCTCAGACTGATGGCAAGGCCGTGTCTTGCCAAACTTGCGGGAACACCGCTGCGTGTCCTCACTGTTCTGCCGGGAAGGACTGTCCGCGTTGCGCCGAGGGCAAAGCCTGCGCGAAGTGCAATCAGGGCGAAGCATGTGGACATTGGGGCAAGGGCCACCCGCACCATGGCAAATGGGGGTCGCACAACTGGGACTACAAGTGCGTTCGCCCGGCCAAGAAGCCCGAGGCGATGACCCAGCAGTTCTCGGGTCTCGGCGCCGAAGGCTGGAGGCTCGTAGAGGCCGACGCTGGCTTGTGGTGTTTCAGCCGGATGCGCTCCGCCAAGTGACGAGCGCTCGAGCCGGTCGGCGGGTGAGCGGCTCGCGGGTTTGTGCGCTCAGGCGCGCGCAAGGATCTGGTCGGAAATGTAGCTGGCTAGGGTGTACACCGTGATTTGCGGGTTCACCAAGAGCGAGGATGGAAAGAGGCTCGCGTCGGGCACGTAGACGTTGTCGAGGTCGTGGCAGAGACCGTTCGGCCCAACCACGCTCCTCGCTGGATCCGCGCCCATCCGCATCGTCCCCTGCGGGTGGTACGACGTGATGCGGTACATGTGCGTGCCGTTCTGAAGGCCGTCAATCACCGAGTCGACCTGGTCCTCGCTTTCGATCGTGGTCCGTCGGGTCGTCGGTAGATATACACGGCGCGCGCCAGCGGCGAAGTAGATCCGGGCCGTTCCGCGTAGGGCTTCCCGCATCGATTCGAAGTCCCGATCGTCGAGATCGTATTCGATTCGCTTGCGGTCGCCGTCGAGATAGACGCTGCCGACGTTGTGATCATGAATCAGAATGACCGCGGCTTGGAACCTCTTGCTGTTCTCCATGAACTCGACGAAATCGCTCCCGAGACCCCCGTCGATCCAGGCGCTGGTGATGACCGGTCCGACCATGCCGGCTTCGAGCAAGTAGCCACCCTTGAGCGGGTTTTCAACGTCGCCCGCTTGCGCGCTCAGCGTGGCGCCAACCCATGCGTAGATGTCTTTTTCGTGCTCTCCGAATACGGCGAGGGAAGGGTGACAGGCGAAGTTGAGGCCGACTTGGCCGCTGCTGTTCCCGAGCTGATTCCGCTGGAACAGAAGCGGCGTTTGCACTGCACCGGCTGCCACGACGACCAGTCCTGCCCTCACGCGGACCGGCTTGGTCTTCCCCGTTGTATCGGTGGCGACCGCGTGCACCGCAGTCACACGTCGACCACGGACCTCGAACGTTTCGGCTCGCGTCCCGCAGAGAATCGTCGCGCCGAGCTCGCTTGCCCAAGGCAAGTAGGTGACCAGCATCGATTGCTTGCGATCGGTCTTGCAACCCGAAATGCAGTGTCCAGTGAGCGCGCAGTCCTTGATGTTCCGAGAAATAGGAGACGCCGGGATGCCGACCTTCCTGGCGCCCTCGATCAGCAAGCGGCCATTGTAGTTCACCTCGTGCGGCTCGTTCTGGTGAACGGACAAGTT
>Ga0316197_10000366_pt1 | contig 32052 bp, 23 predicted proteins | sample OudBiesiAoxic_MG_FD_204939 | JGI IMG/M metagenome (GOLD analysis project Ga0316197, IMG submission 204939) | Coastal sediment microbial communities from Oude Bieten Haven, Netherlands - site A oxic | ecosystem: Environmental > Aquatic > Marine > Coastal > Sediment | place: Netherlands... | reverse complement strand
AATGAATAAGGATCTTATTACATTGCATACAGCGGTTTTACTATTTGGTTTATCAGGACTTTTTGGAAAACTTATAGAGGTACCAACATTAATAATTGTTAGTGGTAGAGTTATTTTTGCTTCAATATTTCTTTATATAGTTCTTAAAATAAAAAAAGAAAAGATAGAGATAACTTCTTTAACTTCAAAAAAAATTATGCTCATACAAGGGACATTACTTTTCTTACACTGGTTCTCATTTTTTCAAGCAATTAAGTTATCTAGTGTAGCTCTTGGACTTCTATCTTTCTCAAGTTTTCCTGTTTTCACAACATTTATGGAACCTATTTTTTTTAAAAGAAAATTAGAAAAGGAAAAAATAATTACTGCAATCATAACTTTTATTGGTATTTCAATGGTAATACCATTAAAAGAAGTAGACTCAAAGATGCTAGGTGGAATAGGAATGGGTATATTCTCTGGATTTTCATTTGCAGTTTTAGCTATAATGAATAAAAAATTTTCAAGTTCAATATCAGGAATAAAACTCACATTCTATCAATGTCTAGGAGCATCATTTTGGTCGATCCCTATTTTATTTTTATGGAACAAAGTCCCATCAATAAGAGATATATTTCTAATAATTTTATTGGGAGTTGTTTTTACTGGGATAGCTCACACCTTATTTGTTATTTCATTGAGAGAAATTAGTGCTAGTACGGCTAGTGTCACTGCATGTTTAGAACCAGTCTATGGAATTATATTTGCTTCTTTTATATTAGGAGAAATTCCAAGTTTAAAGATAATTTTTGGAGGTAGTATAATTATATTAGCAGCAATTTTATCTACCAAAACAAAAAAAATTAAAGAGCAATCTATTTTATGATTTTGAGAATAAAAAATTAGAGGATCAACAACTGTTAATCCTCTAATTTTTTTATTCTTTGGATTTAAGTTCCTTTAATACTGTTTTTATTTCATAATATTCTATGTTATCAGGAAGTTCATCTTTTATTGGTCGAAGCGTTGTTCCCCCTATTTTTTTTATAGCAGATAGTATTAATCTTTTGTTTCCATCATCAACAATTTTAGATAGATCTACTTCTAATTTTTCGTCTATACATTTAAAAAGATGGTTGAGAATAGTATCAAATTTACTTTTTCTTTCTGTTGCAATCTCTGTTATACTTTTACCCTCTAAAAATAGTTGATAGGAAATTCTATGGGAACTATCCTTAGTACTAGATTTTTTAGGTTTAGGATCTTTTTTAATAATCTCTTTTATTTCAATAGGACTAGTATCTCCCTTAATTTCTTTTATTACTTCTAAAAATTGAGTTCCATATCTCTCATATTTTTTTTCTCCTACACCATTTATATCTAACATACCTTCGTAATCAGTAGGGAGATATCTGGCCATTTCGTGGAGAGTTTTATCGGAAAAGATAGTATATGGAGGTTTTTTTTCAACTTTTGCAATGTCAGCTCGTAGTTTACGGAGAAGATCAAAACTTCCCTCCCACTCATAGGTAGTTTTTCTTTGAATTTTAGTTACTCTTCTAGTAAGTTTTTCCTTATTTTTTATAAATTCAAATGCTTTTTTTGTTAGTTTTAAAGTTGGAAATTCTGTTTTGGTAACATCTAAATATTCATCTCCAATAAGAAGATCGATCAAAGCTCTAATCTCTTTTTGAGAATAATCGGATAGGAGACCATAAGTAGAAGATCTATCTAAATTCCAATTGAGAATACTCTTATTTTTAGAACCTCCAAGAACTCCTACAATCATATTGATTCCAAATCTTTGCTCTGTACGATAGACACAAGAAAGTATTTTTTGAACTTCGATTGTAATATCTTCCACTTCACCATCATCTAGACAGTTACTACAATTATTACAGCTATCTATCTTTTCATCTCCAAAATATTCTAAGATATATGATCTGACACATTTAGAAGTATGGCAGTAGTTCACCATAGCACTTAATTTTTCACGCTTAATATTCATAGTCTCTTCAGAAGATTCAAATTGATTGTTATTTATAAAAAAAATTTGGGTTTGTATATCTTTAGGATTAAATATCAATATACAATGAGCATCAAGCCCGTCTCTTCCAGCTCTTCCAGCTTCTTGATAGTAACTTTCTAGATCCTTTGGTAGATTGCTATGGATAACAAAACGAACATTGGATTTATCTATCCCCATTCCAAAGGCGTTGGTTGCTACCATAAGGCTTAATCTGTCATTTATAAAATCATCTTGATTTTGTTGTCTTTGTATATCAGACATACCTGCGTGGTATTTTCCAACTTTGTATCCTCGGTCTGCTAACTCTGTATATATAGAATCAACTTCTTTCCTTGTGGAGGCATAGATAATTCCACCTTCATCACTATGTTCTTTGAGATATTTTTTTATATAAGATAAACTATTAACACCTTTTATAGTTGTAAATTTTAGATTTTTTCTATCAAATCCATTTATAAATACATTGGGTTTAAATTTTAGATTTTTTATGATATCTTCCCTTACTTTAGGAGTTGCAGTAGCTGTAAATGCTGTAATGATAGGTTTGTTAGGTAGTTGTTTTATGAAGTTGGGAACGTTGAGGTATGATCTTCTAAAATCATGTCCCCATTGGGAGATACAATGGGCTTCATCTATGGCTATCTGTGATATCTTTTCCATTCTAATTCTATCGATAAATTCTGAATTTTCAAATCTTTCTGGAGTTACATAGATAATTTTATGATCACCATTTGATATTTCCATATAGACTGTTTTCATCTCTTTAGGTTTTAGTGTGCTATTGATATATATAGAAGAAATTCCCAATGTATTCAGTGTATCTACTTGATCTTGCATAAGGGAGATCAAAGGAGACACAACTATAGTTATCCCTTCAAAGATTAGAGCTGGGATTTGGTAACAGATAGACTTACCTCCTCCAGTGGGCATGATTCCTAAAGTATCATGTCCTTCTAGGATATTTTTAATAATAGGCTCTTGCCCCTCTTTAAAAGAGGTATACCCAAAATATTTTTTTAAAATTTTATAAGCCTTAAGCACTATTTATTCTCCTTTTCTACTAATTCTTTTGCTACTAATTCTAACATAAATAATTCTCTATCAATATATAAACCAATATTTTTAGGCTGATTTTTAATAACTTCTCTATTATGGGCAATTGCCTCATAGATATTTACCCATCTAGCATCCATTCCATTATTTATTTCATAGTCTTCTAAGCTAGTTTCCCCCAATTCTTTATGGATATCACAAATAAAAAAATGAGAGATCATATTTATAAAGTCATAACCTTTTTTATAGATAGGTTTTATCTCGTCATAGATACCATATTCTGATATTATCTCTATATTTTTAGCTCCTGTTTCTTCATTGATCTCTCTCTTTACCCCCACTTCTAATTTTTCCTCTTTATCAACTCCTCCACCAGGGAAGCTGTAATCGTTATATCTTTTTGTATGAAGTAATAAGATGTCCTCACCATCTAATATAATCCCTCTGGCAGCTATTCTTTTATATATTTTTTTACCTTTTAATTCTTCATTTTCTAGAGAAACTTTTCTAAGTATTTTCATTTTTTGCCTCCAATAATAGTTTATTTATAATATATTATATCATACTCATAGAAAATTCTCTTATTCAGATTTTTTTATTAATCACTAAATAATCTTGGATTTAAATTTGAAGAAATTTATAAAATTGTTAACAAAAAAAGCGTAGAAAATCTACGCTTTTTAATTTAATAGTAAAGATCTCTCTCTCTATTTTTTATTTTATTTAATTTTACTTCAAGGGAGGCTTTCGTTTCTTCACTCAATCTAGAAGTATTTACATTAGAATTTATAAGGTCATATCCTACCTTTTTAGTTTTTTCACTGGCATAATCTTCAAGGTATTCAGCCAAAGTCAAAATAGCATTAGGAGTACAGAAATTATGGATAAATCCAGGTTTTGAAAATTCCATAAAATGTTCTCCAGTACGTCCTAGTCTATAGCAAGCTGTACAAAATGAAGGAGTAAATCCAGTTTCCATAAGTTCTCTTAGGATATCATCTAGATTTCTAGAATCTCCTATTTTAAATTGTTCTTTATCTAAATTTTGTTTACATTTATTTTTCATATTAGAATATCCTTGTAACTCAATTTGAGTCCCAGCATCTATTTGAGAGACCCCTAAGTCCATACACTCTTTTCTAAGTTCAGCATTTTCACGGGCTGTTAAGATCAAACCTGTATAAGGAACAGCTAATCTTAAGATAGCTATAATTCTTTTTAATTCCATATCATTTATTAGATATCTATCATCATGGTTAACACCAGAAGCTTCATTTAATCTAGGAAATGAAATTGTATGGGGTCCTACTCCATAATTATCTTCTAAATGTTCTACATGTTGCATCAACCCTAAAACTTCAAATTTCCATTTATAGATACCAAATAATACTCCAATACCTACATCATCAATTCCAGCTTCCATAGCACGAGATAATCCAAACAATCTCCATTTAAAGTTAGATTTTTCTCCCCTTGGATGAACTATTTTATAAGATGGTTCATGGTATGTTTCTTGGAATATTTGATATGTTCCAATCTCTGAATCTTTTATAATTTTAAAATCCTCAATAGTTTGAGGAGCTGCATTTATATTGATACGTCTAATCTCTCCATTACCTTTTTTTATAGAATAAGTTTTTCGAACACTATCCCTTATATATTCAGGAGAGTAATCAGGATGAGTACCATATACTTGAATAATTCTTTTGTGTCCTTCATCTACAAGGGCTTCTATCTCTTGTTCCAATTCATCCATAGATAAAGTTTTTCTAACCATTTGGTCATTTTGAGTTTTGAATCCACAATATGTACAAGAATTAGTACATTTATTTCCGAGGTAGAGGGGAGCAAATAAAACTACTCTATTTCCATAAACATCTTCTTTGATATGCTTTGCTAATGCAAAAATCTCATTAATTTTATCTTGGTCTTCAGTATTTAAAAGAACTGTTGTTTCCTCTAAACTTAGTCTTTCACCTTTTTTTGCTTTTTCCATAACCCTATAAAAATCTTCATCTGTAGGATTAGTCAATAATAGAGATTCGATTAAATCAGAATTGATAAAGCTCTCCTTTTTAATCTCCTCTTTCCATGCTAAGTTACTCATTTTATACCTCCAAAATTTAATAATTTGAAGATTGATATAAAAATCACAAATTTAATAATAAAAAAATGACCTTTAACCATCTCCCTTTTACTTAGAAATTTAATGATTTCCTTGTAATTAGGAAAAATTAGATTATTTCTTGGCAGCAGTCTTTACAGAAACACCACTAAGATTACCTATTTTACCTGATAACGACCCTATTCTATCATTATTTGTTTCTAAAATCAATACAATAACTGAGAGTTCCCTCTTTCTATGAGGAATCCCCATTCGAGAAATTATATCCTCAGAAAAATCCATTAATATTTTATTTATATTTACGATACTGTCTCTATTTTCAATAAATATTGACATAGTAGCTATTCTCTTATCCATAATTTACTCCTTTATATCTTATAATAAAATTTATAATTAATCAAATTGTATCATATTTTTTGATAGTTTTTAAACAAAAGAAAGATGAAAATAAATAAGTTTATATATAAATAAATAGAAAATTCCTCATGGCTAATCATGAGAAATTTTCTAAAATTTATATTTTTATTAAAACCATTAACCTCTATAAAGAGGAAACTTTTTGCAAAGAGTTTCAACGTCATTTTTTATAACTTCTAATATTTCAGTAGAAGCATCACTGTCTAATGCTCTTAAAATTAATAGAGCGACTTCTTTCATCTCTCCTTCCTTCATCCCTCTAGTTGTAAGTGCAGGAGTTCCTATTCTAATACCACTAGTAATAAAAGGACTCTTAGTATCATATGGAATCCCATTTTTATTTACTGTGATATTTGCTTCTTCAAGAATTTTTTCAGCTACTTTTCCAGTTAGGTTTTTGCTAGTAAGATCGACTAATACCATATGGTTATCAGTTCCACCACTTACCATTCTAAGTCCCCCTTTTATTAATTCTTCAGATAGAATATGAGCATTTTTTACAACTTGTTTTTGATATTCTTTAAATTCGGGTTTTAACGCTTCATTAAAAGCTGTAGCTTTTCCAGCAATTATATGCATTAAAGGTCCACCTTGAATTCCAGGAAAGATAACTTTATTAATTTTTTTGATCATCTCTTCGTCATTGGTAAGGATCATTCCTCCCCTAGGACCTCTAAGAGTTTTATGAGTGGTAGTAGTAACAACGTGGGCATAAGGAACAGGTGATGGATGTTCTCCTACAGCTACAAGACCTGCAATATGTGCCATATCTACCATAAGGTAAGCTCCTACTAAATCTGCAATTTCTCTAAATCTTTTAAAATCGATAGTACGAGAATATGCACTAGCTCCAGCTATAATTATTTTAGGTTTTATTTCAAGGGCGATCTCTTGTACTTTATCATAATCTATCACCTCTGATTTAGGCTCTACCCCATAAGAATAAACTTTATAATCTTGTCCTGAGAAATTGACATTTTTACCATGAGTTAGATGTCCACCATGATCTAATTTCATACCTAAGATTGTATCTCCATGATTTATTAATGCTCTATATACTGCCATATTTGCTTGAGAACCTGAATGAGGTTGCACATTTACATATTCTACTTTAAATAATTCTTTAGCTCTTTCAATAGCAAGATCTTCTGCAATATCTACAAATTGACAACCACCATAATATCTTTTACCAGAATATCCTTCAGCATATTTATTTGTCATTACACTTCCTGCAGCTTCCATTACAGCTTTTGATACGAAATTTTCAGAGGCTATAAGCTCTAGTCCGTACTCTTGACGTTTTTCCTCTTTTTGGATAGCTTCCCAAAGTTTTTTGTCATTCATTTTTAATTCTTTCATAATAAACCCTCCTCTTGGTATATAAAAAAAACCCTAGATATATTTAATCTACGGCTTTAAAATTATTAAAATTAAAGTGTTATTTATAGATATAGATTTATATCAAAATTCAAAATTACATATATATTTTTTTATTGTATTTAGAATTTTTGGAGGACACAAATCTTTTATTCATCTTTTCTCTCCTTTAGAACTAGTTATTTGATAAAGAATACTCCATAAAAATAAATTTGTCAAGAAAAGATATAATATTATATTTATTTAAAGGAAATTTTTTAAAAATCTAAGATTGTTGTTAAGATCTTTTTATTTATAAAATTTAAAATAAAATTTTCATCTCTGTAATTTTAAATTATTTTGTAGGTAAACATTAAATAAAACAGTAAATAATCACTATAGATTAAAATGGGTTTAAAAAAGTTTAAAAATTTTATTGATAATATTTTTTAAATTAATAATTAAAAATTTAATTTGAAATAAAGGAGGTATTTGATATGGATAAAATTTATAGGTTTGGTAATGGTAAAGCTGATGGTAAAGCTGAGCTTAAGAATTTATTGGGAGGAAAGGGAGCTAATCTAGCTGAGATGGCTAAGATTGGTATTCCAGTACCTCCAGGATTTACATTGACTACTGAGATGTGTAATTTTTATACGAAATTTGGAGCAGATGCATTGAAGGATTCCATTTGGGATAAAATAAAAGATGAAGTCTCTGAGATCGAAAATATCTTAGGGAAAAAATTTGGAGGTTCTAAAAATCCATTATTATTTTCAGTTAGATCTGGAGCTAGACAATCTATGCCTGGGATGATGGATACTGTTTTAAATTTAGGATTAAATGATAAAATAGTAGAAGGCCTAGCTATTACTACTAATAATTCAAGATTTGCTTGGGATTCTTATAGAAGATTTATTCAGATGTATGGAGGTGTTGTCCTTGGGATGAAACCTGAATCCAAAGAGGATCTCAACCCCTTTGAAAAAATAATAGATGATTATAAAAATGATTTGAAAATAGATACTGATCTTGATTTTGATGTGGAAAATTTAAAAATATTAGTTGATCGTTTTAAAAAAATTATCCTTAAAAGAATGAATATAGAGTTCCCTCAAGATCCATATGAACAATTGTGGTTAGCTATATTGGCAGTGTTTAGAAGTTGGATGAATGAGAGAGCAATTACATATAGAGCAATTGAAAGAATTCCTTCTGATTGGGGAACAGCAGTCAATGTACAATCTATGGTTTATGGAAATACAGGTTCTGATTCTGCTACTGGAGTTGCTTTCACAAGAAATGCTGCCACTGGTGAAAATTATTTTAATGGAGAGTTTTTAATTAATGCCCAAGGAGAAGATGTAGTAGCAGGTGTTAGGACTCCCTTACAAATAACCAAAAAAGAATCTATTGAATGGGCTACAAGAAATAATGTTTTGATGGAAGAAAGAAGTAGAACCCACCCTTCTTTAGAAGAACTTATGCCTAATGTATATAAAGAGTTGTATAAAATTCAAGAGAGATTAGAGGACCATTATACCGATATGCAGGATATGGAGTTTACAGTGGAAAATAATAAACTTTGGATATTGCAAACTAGAACAGGAAAGAGAACTGGGATGGCTATGATAAATATAGCTATGGATTTTTTTAATGAAAATAAAATAAGCTCAGAGGAAGTAATTAAAAGGATAAAGCTTAGTAAGATAGATGAGCTCCTTCATCCAATACTTGATACTAAAAAAATAAAGGTAGATGTTCTAACTTCAGGACTACCTGCTGCACCAGGAGCTGCTGTAGGTCAGATTGTATTCTTTGCTGATGAGGTAGAAAAATATGAAAAAGCTATCTTAGTTAGACTAGAAACTTCTCCTGAAGATATAAATGGTATGAATCTAGCTCAAGGATTTTTAACTGTTCGTGGAGGGATGACATCCCATGCAGCTGTTGTAGCTCGTGGGATGGGTAAATGTTGTATTGCTGGAGCAGGGAATATTGTAATTGATTATAAGAAAAGAAAATTAAAAATAGGAGATAAAGTATTGAAAGAGGGGGATTTTTTATCTTTAGATGGTAGTACAGGAATGGTCTATGAAGGAAAGCTCAAAACTAAAGCTCCTAAATTAGATAATAAATTTCATGAGGTTTTAAAGATAGCCGATAAGATAGCTCGGATGGATATTAGGGCAAATGCCGATACACCAAAAGATGCTAAGAAAGCTATTGAATTTGGAGCTAAAGGAATTGGTCTTTGCAGGACAGAACATATGTTTTTTGAAAAAGATAAGATCAAAGCCATGAGGGAGATGATATTAGCTGCTGACATAGATGGACGGGAAAAAGCTTTGGCTAAGATGTTACCCCTCCAAAGAAAAGATTTTATTGGGATCTTTGAAATTATGAAAGAAAAACCTGTAACTATAAGATTACTCGATCCACCTCTTCATGAATTTCTTCCTCACACAAAGGAAAAGCAAGAAGAATTGGCTCATGAAATCCATGTTCCAGCTGGTAAAATTAGAGAGGCTGTAGAACACCTAAAGGAATCAAACCCTATGTTAGGACATCGTGGATGTCGTTTAGGAATTACTTATCCTGAAATTACTATTATGCAGACTCGGGCAATTATAGAAGCCGCACTGGAGGTTCACTCTAGAGGGATAGATGTTTATCCTGAGATAATGGTTCCATTGATTGGTAAAGTAGAGGAATATATACTACAAAAACAGTTGATCTTAGATACAATTACTAAGGTCTTTAAAGAAAGAAAAAGTAGTGTAAGATATAAGATTGGAACCATGATTGAAGTTCCTAGGGCTGCTCTTACAGCAGATAAGATAGCTCTAGAAGCTGACTTTTTTTCTTTCGGAACAAATGATCTAACACAGATGACCTTTGGATATTCTAGAGATGATACAGGAACATTCTTACCAACTTATTTAGAAAAAGAAATCTTGGAAGTTGATCCATTTAAAGTAATCGATATTGAAGGAGTAGGACAACTTATGGAAATTGCCACTACTAAAGGACAAAGTGTTAATAAAAATTTGGAGATTGGAATATGTGGAGAACATGGTGGAGAACCTAATTCTATTAAATTTGTAAATAGCTTAGGTTTTAATTATGTTAGCTGTTCCCCATATAGGATTCCTATAGCAAGATTAGCTGCTGCTAAGGCCGAGATAGAGTAAATATTTAAAGTAGAAAATAAAAAATTTAAAAAATTAGGAAAGATCGAAAATAAAGATATTAAACAAAAAAGATGATTTCTATATAATGCAGAAATCATCTTTTTTTAATATGTTGAATATAACTTCTTTCAAAATATTATTAACGAAGGATATAGTTTAATTCAAGATCAACCCTTTATTTATTTTAATTCTTCTAATAAACTTCTATTAGATCTAATCATTGTTTTTACCATTAATTTATTAATGATTTGGTACCACTTATAAGTCATACCTTCCATTCCTTTAACAGAATCTATTATCATTTTCTTTAAAAATTCTAATTCATCAAAACTCATTTTAATCTCAGTTATAGTTTTTTTATTACATTCAGCTTTTAAATATGTTAAAAAATTTAAAACACCTTTCATTTGAGGATTATTTTCAGAACCCATTTGCTTTTGAATTTCATCTACAAACTTACCTAAAAATTTTTTATTATGTTTAGAAATTTTTACAGTATATTTTCTTTTTCCCTTTCCTATCCTTTGCATAGCATTTTGAATACCCATCATACCTGACATATTTTTCATTTGCATATCATTCATATTTTGTGCCTTCATATTCCCTCCATTATTTTACTTTCCCGATTATTTTTTCTATAACTATTCGTGTGATATGCCCCTCCCGTAAAATCTTAGGAGTACTTCTCATATCGATTATAGTTGACTCTACCCCTTTAAGTATTTTATTATCATCAACTACTATCTCTATTCTAGATTTTATCTTTTCACTAAGTTCATTATATGATCTAGGACTAGGTTCCCCCGATATATTAGCACTTGTAGTAGCTAATACCCCACCACAACTTTCTATAATTTTTATAGAAATTTTATGATTTGGAATCCTTACTCCTACACTACTACCATTAGATACCATATTAGAGGGTATTATACTTTTTTTATCTAAAATTATTGTTAATCCCCCTGGCCAAAAATTTTCTATTAATTTTTCTATTTTTTTTCTATTCATTTCATTTATTATAGCTATTTTTTCTATATACTTTTTATCACTTAAAAGAGCTATTAATGGAGATTTTTTATCCCTATTTTTCACTTTATAAATTTTATCTAATGCATTTTTTACCTCAATACTGGCTCCTAATCCATACACTGTGTCAGTTGGATAAATTATTAAAGCACCATTAGCTAACATATTTGAAATTTCTTCATAATTCAAATTACTATTTTCAAATAATTTTTTCATAACTACCTCTTTTTTTATAATATTTATTTAGTATTTTATCATATTTCAACAATTTCCTCAAGATGAGAAAAAAAGGAAACATATAGTATTCTATATAACTAAAAAAAAATTTAAAAATAATCCCTAATTAGAATATAAAGTTATCTTTCAATTCTTTTTATTTTCTATTTAACTTCCTTTTTTTATAATATTTGATTAATATTTATCGCTATGAACTTTTACACTTTGAACTATCCCTAGCATCATAAAGGTAAATATATATGAACTTCCACCATAGCTCATTAGAAGAAGTGGCAAACCTGTTACTGGCATAACACCTATTATCATTCCTAAATTTACTGTAGTATGGAAAAATATTATAGCAGCTACTCCGTAGCAAATCAACCTGCCATATTCATCATTAGAGTTATTTCCTATCCTAACTATATTATAGATCAATGAAAAATACAAAGATATTAATATAATTCCCCCTATAAATCCTGTTTCTTCTAAAAAAACAGCACCTATAAAATCTGTATGGGATTCTGGTAAAAATTTAAGTTTACTCTGAGTCCCTTGAAATAAACCTTTTCCAAATAATCCCCCTGAACCAACTGCTATCATAGATTGAGTTACATTCCATCCACTTCCCAAAAGATCTCTTTCAGGATTTAAAAACGTTAAAATTCTTGTCTGTTGATATCCTTTTAAAAGAAAAAAATATGCAAAAGGAACAAAAGCTAGTAAGCTTCCAAGCATTATAACTATCGTTCGAAGGTCTATTCCATGGATAAATATTAGCACTCCAAATATCGCCAACAATGTAAGGGAAGTTCCTAGATCTGGTTGTTTTAATATCAATATAAATATAGGTAGAATATGAATTCCAGTCTTAATTACATCTTTTAAGCCTGAAAAATTAGTTTTATATCTGTTAACTAAGAGTGCTGAAAATGTTAAAACCATAAATATCTTTGCAAACTCTGAAGGTTGTAAATTTATAAATCCTAAATCTATCCATCTCTTAGCTCCTAACTTGCTCACTCCAAAGGCAAAAACAGCCAATAAAGAGAGGAGACTTAATCCATAAATATGTCTAGAATATCTCCTATATAACTTAAAATCAATCATAGAAAATACAAAATATACTCCTATTCCTAAAAGAAGCCAAATAAGATCTTTCTTTAGGTAAGAAGTAGTCTTAGTATAAGTTGCACTATATATTGAAAACGCACTAATTATAGTTATTAATAGTGTATTCAATAAAATTCTATAACTCATTTTTTTTACTTTTTTGGTTAAAACTCTTATATCTCTATTATTTTTCATTTTTTCCACCTATCTATATTTATTACTATTTCCCTGTATGACCAAAACCACCTATAGACCTTTCACTTTTTTCTACCTTATCAGTCTCAATAAACTCCATCTTATAGACTTTTTGAAGGACAAGTTGCCCAATTCTTTCCATAGGATTTATAGTATATTTATCTAAACTTAAATTTATTAAAATTATTCCAATTTTTCCTCTATAATCTGAATCTATAGTCCCTGGTGAATTTACCAAAGTGATACCATGTTTTATAGCTAGTCCACTTCTAGGTCTTACCTGAACCTCATATCCAAATGGTATCTCTAGAGTAATTCCTGTAGGAATTACTTGTCTCTCTAAACTATTTAAAGTTATAGGTTTTTCAATATAAGCATGTACATCCATACCAGCTGCACCATCGGTCATATATTTTGGAAGGATCACTCCCTCCTCTTTTATTACCTTGACTTCTACTTTTTTCATATTAAAAAACCTCCTTTTTTATTCAACATCCCCCAAAATAGTATATGAATAATATTCCTTTGAAAAAATTTTATTTGCTACTTCTTTTATATCTTCGCAACTTATCTTTTCTATATCTTCTATTATTTTTTCAACTGTTGTTATTTTTCCATAGTTTAAATATGAAATTGCTAATCTACTCATTCTAGCTCTACTATTCTCTAAACTAAAGATCAGTGAGCTTAAAAATTGATTTTTTGATCTTTCCAATTCCTTTTCAGTAACACTATTTTGCTTTATTTCATCGAACTCTTCCAAAATTATTTTAATTACTTCTTTATAGTCTTTAGGAGTTGTTCCAGCATATATAGTACATAATCCACCCTCTTTAAAATTTGCCATATAACTATAGATTGAATAAGCTAATCCACGGTCTTCCCTTATTTTTTGAAATAATCTAGAACTCATATTTCCTGCTAAAATATTAAAAATTATGGCATATTTATGTCTATCTTCATCTAAATAAGAGATCCCTTTAGTGTTAATACATAGATGGACTTGATTTGTATCTTTTTTTATAATCTTTTCTCCTGAGTTTATTAACATAGGAAATTCTTCATTTGTTTGAACTTCTTTTTTTTCTATCTTACCCATAGTACTTTCTAACATATCCATAACTTTTTCTAAATCCATATTTCCTGCTAAAGATATAACCATATTATCTGGTGTATATTTACTATTAAAATAATTTACTAAAATATCTCTATTAATTTTACTTACACTTTCAATACTACCTAAAACTATATTAGTTTGATCTCCAGTCATGGCAAATGTAGAATTTATATCATGTACTTTTTCCTCTGGAATATCTTCATACATATTTATCTCTTCAATCACAACTTTTTTTTCTTTTTCTAAATTTTCCTCTGTAAAAGTGGAGTTTAAAAACATATCTGATAAAATATCTATCCCTACTTCTAATCTAGAAGACAATAACTGTATATAATAAGCTGTAGTTTCCTTTCCGGTATATGCATTTATATTTCCACCTATATCATCTATCTCTTCAGATAATTCTTTAGCTGTTCTTTTATTCGTTCCTTTAAACATCATGTGTTCTAACAGATGAGACACACCGTATTCATCTTTTTTCTCATATTTAGATCCAGTTCCTACAAAGATTCCAATAGTTACAGATTGTAACTCATCTATCTTATCAAAAAAAACAGGAATTCCATTTTTTAATTTTCTTTCTATTATCATAAATTTGCCTCCTTTTTTTCTTCTATTTTTTTATTAATATTCTGCTTTATTCATTACAATTATTCCTATTCCTATAAAAATAAGATTTGGAATCCACGCTCCAAGAAAGGGTGATAAGATTCCTCCTAGTGCTATAGCTTCAAAACTAGCTTGAACAATATAATAAGCATAACCTAAAACAATACTTAAAGCTATATTTATAGCTGATGAGCCCCTTACATATCTACTTCCTAATGCTAAACCTAAAATCCCTATAACTACACAAGCAAAGGGATAAGCTATCCTTTTATGAAATTCTACTTTAAATTCTCTATACTCTCCACCAGTTTTACGGAGAACTTGTGACACCTTCCTTAGTTCTACTAAACTTAGTTCATCCTTTCTATATTTAGGAGTCAAGAATAATTTCGGTTCATCTTTTAATTTTATATTTGTATAAACTTCATGATAGACTATTTTTTTTTCATCTATCCTATTTTCATTAGCTTTATCTAATTCCCAGTTACCTTTAGCAGTATATCTAGCTGTCTTAGCAGTTACTATAGATTTTATAGCATCAAATTTTTCATTTAAAAGTACAATCTCTACTCCTTTAGCTATTTTTTTTTCCCTATTTATATAATCAAAATGATAGATATAATTTCCATCTCCTCTAAGGTATACATCATTTTTTTCTATAGGGATTTGGTCTTCATCTATTTGATTTTTTCTTTTTAACTCCCTAGACATCTTAAGCCCTTTTGACTGGAAATAATTATTTATATAAAAAACTCCTCCCGCTATTATAAACATAATAATTATTGGAAAAAGAACTATCCTTCTAAAGCTAATTCCAGAAGTTTTTAAAGCTATAATCTCTAAATTACTAGCCATTTTATTTACTGTTATCAATCCACCCAATAATGCTACTAAAGGGGATATTTGTACTATTACCTTAGGAAGGAGTGCAACCATATATTTAATACCCTCTATGGTTGTCATTCTTTCTGAGGTAACATAGCCTATAACTTTAAAAATCCGTGATAGGATAAAAATTCCTATAAAAGTAAAAAGAGATAATAAAACTGATTTTATAAATTTAGATACTATATACCTATCTATTTTTTTCATCTATCCTCTCCTTACCTTTCTAAAATAAATAACTCCTGTAAGAGTTGCTAAGATACAATTAGGAGTCCATATGGCAATTATTGGATTAATAATTTCTTTACTAGCCAATACTATTCCAACATTGAATAATGTTATGTATAGAAATATAACTACCATACTTAACCCATAATTTACATTTTTTCCACTTCTATGGTGTCCTAAGGAAAATAATACTCCTAATATTCCTAAAAATATAGCAGAAAATGGAGAAGCCAATTTTTTCTGAAGCTCAACTCTATAAGGTAAAATATCTTTAGACACAACCATATTTTTTTTTAATACTTTTATTTTTTTTAAGAGCATTCCGACAGACATAGTTTCTACTTCTTTTATTTCTAAATCAAAATCAGAGAGGAATGAAGTTAATGGATGAACTTGACTCTTAAAACTTCCCCTTAGTTTTTCCTTCCCATCATCATCTAATTGGTAAAAATTAGCATCTTCTAAAGTCATAGAACCATTACCCCAAATAGTTTTCTCTGCCAACATAACATTCGGATAATTGTCCTCCTCATTTTTTTGAAAGATCACAACATTTTTCGCTTGATTTGTTTTAGGGTCTAATATATCTATATAGATACTATATTCTCCTACATTTTCTAAAAATGTCTTTTCAGTTAGTTGAAATGAGGGTGTTTCAGTAGCAATTTTTACTCCTAATATCTCAGCTCTAACAAAAGATTCAGGTATTATTTTTTCTTGTAAAAAAATAGTAAGAACAAATATCCCTATGGACATAAAAAATGGTACTTTTATTATCTTATTTAAACTCAAACCCATCGAGATCATAGCTACACTTTCACTAGTGGAAGTCAACTTATTATAAGTTATCATTACTCCCAAAAAAAATCCCATAGGTATAGTTTGAGACATTATTGGAGGTATATAATAGGTAAGCAAATGAAGTATATCCAATACCGGTACCCTTTTAATTAATATACTTTCCATCATATTCACCATCAATTCTATTAAAAATATAAAGGTAAATAAACTTATTCCAAACAAAACAGGCATTTTTAATTGATTAAACAAATATTTATCTATTATTTTCATAAAATACCCCTTATTTTGACATATATTCTTTTATTTGCTTTTCTACACTTTTTCTAAAATCAAGTTCCTCTAATTTTTCTTTTACAGCTTCAGGATAATATCCATCTAACTTTGTTATATTCTTTAAAAAAAATTTATTTACCCTACTATCCTTTGAATACTCATGCATTCCTGTAACCATACTAGACAATAAATTAAAAAATATTAAGAATACAAAAATTATAAACCCACCCTTTAATCCCCCTAAAACTCCTCCTAGAATGCTATCTGTTAACCCTATAAACATCTTGGGCAGGATTTTTCTTAAGATAGATAAAAGAATAGAAGTTACAATATAGAGTCCTAGCAAAATAACTAAATAAGTTAAAAAATATAAAACATTTTTATTCATTGCAATATTACTGTTTACATATTCATAGACATAAGGAGTCCATTTTTTAGCTAAAACTACATTTAATATTAATAGAAAAAATGATAACATTTCAAAGAAAAATCCTTTTTTAAAACCTATTAACACTCCTAAAATTAGTACAATACCTGCTATAATATCTATATACATAATTCCTCCTATCTTTCAACTATTCTTACCCAAAGAGCTTTCAAATATAACGTTTCCGGTATATGCAAAACCCATGGATGATCTGTAGGTTGATAATTTATTCCTATTACTTCTAAACATAAATTATTTTTAGAAGCTGCCATCCTTGTTACTTCCATTATATCCTCTAAACTCATATGGTAAGCACAAGTTATAACTCCTAAAATTCCACCCTCTTCCATCATCTTAAAACTATCTACACATAGTTTGTAAAAGAAATCTCTCCCTCTTTTTATATCTATTTTCTTCTTAATAAGTGAAGGAGGATCTAAAGTTATTACATCGTATCTTTCTCCCCTATCTGATAATGTCTTTAACATGGAAAAAGCGTCTCCCTCTACCACTTCGAACTTATTTTCAAAATTATTCAGTTCATAATTTTCTAAACATAATTTTAAAGCATGAGGATTTTTATCTATAGCTACGACTTTTTCGCAACCTTCTGCAAGTGCTGCTACAGAAAATCCACCACTTGATGAAAAAACATCTAAAAATCTAGTATTTGTATTTAAAAACGGTCTTATAAATTTTCTAGAATCTCTCTGGTCTAGAAAAAAACCTGTTTTTTGACCATCAACTATGTCTATAGTGTATTTTAAACCATTATCTTCCATTATTACTCTATCTGGAATATCTCCATATATTATTCCTGTTTTTTGCTCTACCCCTTCATGGGTTCTATTTTCTACATCACTTCTTTCATAGATCCCCTTTGGTTTTGTTATTTTTTTCAATGCATTTATAATTTCCTGACGTAAAACTTCTACACCTGAATTTCTAAACTGTACAGATAAATATTTTTCAAATTTATCCACAATAAGCCCTGGTATTCCATCGGCTTCGGAAAAAAATATCCTAGTACAGTTAGTCTCCTCATTTAAGTGTTTTCTTTTTTCATATGCAACTTTTATTTTATTTAGAATAAATTTCTTATCTATATTCTCTTCCCTTGTTGTTAGTATTCTAACTAGAGCATTTGTATTTTCTACAACATAACCACGTCCAACAAATGTCAGATCTTCACCACATACATCTACTATATCACCAGTTTTAACTGATCCCATTATTTGTTTTATCTCATCCTTAAATACATTTGGATAAAAATTTTGAATTTTCTTCTCTTTTCCTTTTTTTAATATAACTCTTGCCATTTTATATCTCCTCAAAACTCTTTTTAATTTTTTCTATGCTCTTAATTATAACACAAACTGTTACTTTAATTTTTATAAAATTTTAGAAAAAAGAGAAAAGACTAATTCAATTTATATTAAATTAGCCTTTCCTTTAAATCTATATTTAACTTTATTTTTTTGATAATCTATTTAGAGATCAAAAGATTATTTTGTCTAAATATCCTCTGTTTTTACTTAACGATATCATCTAATTTTTTATCTTTATCTAACAAATAAATAATTGGACTCGCTAAAAATATAGATGAATATGTTCCTATCAATACTCCTATTAATAAAGTTGTAATAAATACCTTTAAACTAGCCCCTCCAAATATTAAAATAGCTAATATTGCTAGAAACGTTGTAAATGAAGTGTTAATTGATCTTGTTAAAGTTTGATTTATACTCAAGTCTATAGCCTCTCCTAGGCTACCTACTTTTTTCTTTCTTAGAACTTCTCTGATCCTATCAAAAACTACTATCGTATCATTTATAGAATATCCTAAGATAGTTAAAACTGCAGCTATAAAAGGTGTATTTACTTCATAACCTAATAATGCGATTCCTCCTATAGCTATTATAATATCGTGAAAAAGAGCTATTACTGCTGCCAGTGCAAATTTAAACTCAAATCTAATTGTAATATATCCAACTATTAAAACTAATCCAACCAATAATGCTGTTATTGCTGCGCTTTTTAATTCTTCTCCCACAGAAGCTCCAACTTTATCTGATCTCAATAGATCATATTTTCCAACTTTTTCTTCTAAATCTTTCATAAATTTATTTTTCATATCTTCGCTCATCTCTGGTGTTCTAATAATAACTACATTCCCATCAGAAATCTGTACTTTTCTACTATTGTTATCTAATTGTGGTATCTCTGTAGAAATTAAATCCAATATTGGATTTAATTTTTTTAATTCTATAGTTTTTTCAAATTTAACTTGAATCAGATTTCCGCCAGTAAAATCAAGACCATAATTTACTCCTTTAAATACCAATGAAATTAAAGCTAATACCACTAATATTGTTGAGAATGTAAAGAATTTTTTTCTATTATCAATTATTTTTATTTTCACTATTATTTCCCCCTAACACCAAATAAGATTGGCTTATCTATTTTAAATAACATTATAAATCCTCTAAGTAATACCTTAGTTATTGTTATAGCTGTAAACATCGATGCAAGTACACCAATAGTAAGGGTTACTGCAAATCCTTTTACCGCTCCCGTTCCTAAAGTAAATAGGATCGTTGTTATTATAAGGGTTGTAATATTTGAATCCATTATTGTACTAAATGCTTTCTTAAACCCAGCTTCTATAGAAGACATTACTGTATTTCCAAACCTTAACTCTTCTTTTATCCTTTCGAATATAATTACATTAGCATCTACTGCCATTCCTACTGAAAGAATAATCCCTGCAATTCCTGGTAATGTAAGAGTTGCATCAAAAAAGTTAAGGGTAGCAAAAGTAATAAAACCAAAACAAATTAATGCTAGATTAGCTACTAACCCTGGTAGTCTATAAAATACCACCATAAATATAGCAATAAGTCCTATAGCTATAATTCCAGCTGTCTTTGATTGAGCAATAGACTCATCACCTAATGTCGCTCCTACCGATCTAGTCTCTAAAATCTCAGCTTTTACTGGCAAAGCTCCTGCATTTAATAGTGATGCAGTATTTTTAGCTTCCTCAGCTGTATAGTTTCCTGTAATAACTCCTTGTCCTCCAGCTATCTCACTATTTATTCTAGGAGCAGTCTGTACCTCTCCATCCATTGTGATTGCAAGTTGTTTTCCTATATTGTTCCTAGTTATCTCGGCAAATTTTGCTGCTCCATCTAAAGTCAATTCAAATGAAATTTGAGGTCTTCCTAAATTATCATATGATACTGCTGCAGATTTTAATGCTCCACCAGTTAATAAAGTTTCTCCCAATGTTCCATCTGTATTTTGTATCTTAAATTCCATAAGTGCAGTTTTTCCAATCATGTCTATTGCTTGTTCTGTATCAGTTATTCCAGGTAGTTCAACAAGTACTCTTTTATCCCCTACTTTTTGTACAGAAGATTCAGATACTCCTAAACCATTTACCCTTCTATTTAATACTTCAATCAGTCTTCCCATAGCTTCATTATCTAGTTTTTGTCCATCTTCTGGTTTTGCCTCTAGTAGTACATATACACCACCTTTTAAGTCTAATCCTAATTTTACTGGCTTAGTAACTGTAAACCATGCAGCACTTAGTACAACTATTGCTACAAATATTATTCTATAGATATATCCTTTTCTCATTCTAGCCACTTTTCCTGCCTCCCTTAACGACTTTTTAGTCGAAATTATTTCAAAGTTCTTAATTTATACAGTAAATTAAGAACTTCCTAATTTTTTTATCTTTTCATATCTAAATAAGTTTGCAAAATAATAGCAGCAGCTACTTGATCAACTGTTTTTCTTTTATTTATAGCTCCCTTTATACCGTTATTTTGTAACATCTTATCGGCAGATACAGTCGATAGCCTTTCATCAATCTCTATAAATTCTAATCCTTCTATCTTTTTATTTAATTTTTCTATAAATTCTCTTACCTTTTCAGCTTGACGTTTCTCTGTTCCATCTAAACTTTTTGGAATCCCAATAACTATAGTCTTAGTGTTGTGTTCCTCACAGAGTTTTTTTATTCTCATTACAGCTTTAGTTTTTCTTCTGTCTATTACTTCGAGAGGAGTTGCTATTATACCCATTATATCAGATTTAGCTACTCCTATCCTTACATCTCCTACATCTAGAGAAAGATATATTTTATACATAAATTTTATAACTCCTTTTCCCTATTTTTTTAGTTATTATTCTAGCCTTTTCATTATATCTTTATAAATTAATAAGTATAAGAAAATAAAAGTTTTTTCTAAAGCCAACTAAATAAAAGAATTCTATAATTTTTCTACTAATATAGTTCTTGCTATTTCTAAAGCTTCTGAAACTTTGTTTCCGTTTTTTCCCCCTGCTTGGGCAAAATCGGGTCTTCCTCCACCATTTCCATCAGCAATTTTAGCAATTTCACGGACTAAATCTCCAGCTTTTACCTTACCCATAAGATCTTTAGTTACTCCTACAGCAAATACAGCTTTTCCATTATCTGTTCCTAATACCACTACACAGTTACCTAATTTATCTTTCGCTTTATCTACAATTTCACGTAACCCTCCAGCTTCTTTACCTTTAAATCCAGCAATTAAAACTTTTGTACCGTTGATATTTTCTACATTGTCAAACAATAAATTAGCTTCATACCCTGCTAATTTAGATTTAAGTGCCTCGATCTCTTTATTAGCATCCTTTAAATCTTCCACTACCTTGTTTGCTTTAGCAATTAAATGTCCATGATAAGGATCTGATTTTAAAATTTTAGCTAGTTCAATTATCCCATCTTCCATCTCATTTACTATTTTGTATGAAGTAAATCCTGTAGTTGCTTCTATCCTTCTTACTCCTGCAGCAATTCCAGTTTCAGTTAATATATTAAATAATCCAATTTCTCCAGTTCTTTCTACATGAGTCCCCCCACATAGTTCCAGAGAGAATCCAGGGATCTCTACAACTCTCACTTTACTTCCATATTTATCTCCAAACAACATTGTTGCACCTTTTTCTTTAGCCTCATCCATAGAAAACTCCCCAATATTTACAGGGGTATTTTTAAAGATCTGTTCATTTACAATTTTTTCAACTTCTTTTATCTGCTCTCTTGTAGTAGCTTCATAGTGAGTAAAATCAAATCTTAACCTATCTTGTGATACTAACGACCCTGCCTGTTGTACATGATCTCCAAGAACTTCTTTTAAAGCTTTATGTAATATATGTGTTGCAGTATGGTTTCTTTTAATCTCTATTCTTCTATATTTGTTGATAGATAGATCTAATTCTAAACCTTTTTTTAATTTATTTCCACCCTCTGCCATTTTCACAGTATGAATAAATATATCTTTTTGTTTTCTTACATCTATAACAGTTCCAAAGATTTCTTCTCCAATTATCTTACCACTATCAGCAGCTTGTCCGCCTGATTCAGCATAAAATGGAGTCTTATCAAAAATTATTGCATAATTTCCTTCATCATTATCTTTTACATGTAGTATCTTAGCTTTTGTCTCAAATAATTTATAACCGATAAAATCAGTTTTTCCATATTTATCCAAAAATTCCTCTATAAATAAATCCTGTCCAGCTTCCTTTACTATCTCTCTAGATGATCTAGCTCTCTCCCTTTGTTCCTCCATCTTTGAAAGGTAATCATCACGAGAGATAGTTACCCCCTCTTCCTCACAAATTTCTTCTGTGAGTTCATATGGAAATCCAAAAGTATCATACAATTTAAATACAACACTAGCATCTAATTTTATCTTATCTTTATTTAGATTTTCAGCTTTAGCTTTTTTGATCTCGTCCAGTGCAATGACCATTCCTTGATCTAATGTAGTTGAAAATTTTTCCTCTTCAATCCTAACCATTTTAATAATGTGATCTTTATTTTTTATGATATCAGGATAAGCTTCTCCCATTAACTCTATTACTATATTTACTAATTTGTATAAGAAATTTTCTTTGTTTCCTAATATTCTACCGTGTCTTACTGCACGTCTTAAAATTCTCCTAAGAACATATCCCCTACCCTCGTTAGAAGGTAAGATCCCATCACTTATCATAAATGTAATAGCTCTTATATGATCTGCAATTACCTTTAATGAAAAATTAACCTTATTATTTTCCCCAAGTATATATTGAGAGTTTGTTAATTCTCCTGCCTTTTCAATAATAGGAAAAATAAGATCTGTTTCAAAATTATTAGATTTTTTTTGAACCATTGCAACTACCCTTTCAAGACCTGCACCTGTATCTATATTTTTTTTAGGTAATGGTTCTAATGATCCATCTTCCATCCTGTTATATTCAGTAAATACTAAATTCCATATCTCAATAAATCTATCGTCTGTCCCTTCATCTCCTAATTTAGAGTTCTCATCTCCTCCGTACTCTACTCCTAGGTCTACATGAATCTCACTACAAGGACCACATGATCCAACAGGTCCTGCTGACCACCAGTTATCATCTTCTCCTAGTCTTACTATCCTTTCCATGGGTACACCAATCTTTTTATTCCAGATTTCCTCTGCTTCATCATCTGTTGTAAATACAGATATCCATAATTTTTCTGAATCTAATTTTAATATATCTATTATAAATTCCCAAGACCAAGCTATAGCTTCCTCTTTAAAATAATCTCCAAATGAAAAGTTTCCTAACATCTCAAAGAAAGTATGGTGTCTAGCCGTTCTTCCTACATTTTCTAAGTCATTAGTTCTTATACATTTTTGGTAAGTAACTACTCTAGATGTAGGAGCTTTTTTCTGTCCTAAAAAATAAGGTTTAAAAGGTACCATTCCTGCTACTGTTAATAGTAATGTTGGGTCATCTGGTATTAATGATGCACTTTCATAATGTTTATGCTGTTTTTCTTCAAAAAAGTCTACAAACTTTCTTCTAATTTCATTTCCTGTTAAACTATTCATACTATCCTCCAAAATTCAAACCTTATAATCATCTTTAAATTTATTAAGTAATTCATACTTATTTTTCCTAATTTTTATTATATCATATCTATTTATTAAAAATCAGATAACTTAATCTAATTTAAATCCTTCTCCTAAATAAATCTTTCTTGCCCTTTCGTCGTTAGCTATCTCCTCTGGTGATCCACTTATCAATAATTCACCTTCAGCCATCACATAAGCTCTATCGGTAATTCCTAATGTTTCCCTCACACTATGATCTGTGATCAAGATACCCAATCCTCTTTTTTTAAGATATCTTATTATCTCTTGAATATCCTCTACAGCTATTGGATCTACACCTGCAAAAGGCTCATCCAATAAAATGAAGTCTGGATTATTAGCTATTGTTCTAGCTATCTCAACCCTCCTTCTTTCTCCCCCTGAAAGGGAGTACCCCATGGATTTTTCCACATGGGTAAGCTTAAATTCTTTCAATAAATCATCTTTTATCTTAATTCTTTCCTCTTTATTTATCTTTCTCATCTCTAAAACAGCTAATATATTATCTTCTACACTAAGATCTCTAAATATAGATGGTTCTTGAGCCAAGTATCCAATCCCCATATTTGCTCTTTTATACATAGGGTAGTCAGTTATATCTCGTTCATTGAAAAAAACCTTTCCAGATTCAGGCTTTACAATCCCTGTAATCATATAAAAAGTAGTAGTTTTCCCTGCACCATTAGGTCCTAAAAGCCCAACTATCTCGCCCTTATGTACTTCTAAACTTATTTTATTTACAACTCTTCTTTTCTTATAACTTTTGCATAGATTTTGAGCAATTATACTTTTCAAAATTCCTCCCCCTACTTTTTATAATCTATCCTTACATTTCCTTCTGCATTTAATACTTCTGTTTCCATAAAATATTTTATATAGTCAGCTTCAATATGATTTTCTATCGTCTCAACTACTACATCTCCTCGTAGTTCAGCTATCTTAGTTTTATTAAATATCTTTCCTTTATCAGCTGATGCAACAGTAGTTTTTCCATCTTTATCTATAGTTTTCAATTCTACATCATCTATAAGGTTAGCTATCTCTGTATTCATATCAATATCCATAATCTCAGACTTAATATCAACTGTATCATTGATATTAAGGTGATTTCCATGGCGTCCTAGAACTAATTTTTTTATTAGATCGACTTCTATATAATCTGAATATAAATTCATATCTTGATATTTATAGATACCATTTTTCTTTATTTCAAATCTTGAAATAGATAACTCTTTATTATTTCCATCATATAAAAATATCTTAGCTGTATCACCTCTTATATTAACGGGTTCTTTCTTCTGTGTTTTCTTATCTACATTAAAAGCAAGAGCACGTATATTTCCATCTAAATCAATTTGTTTATTTTTTAGATCCCCAAACATAAAATCACCATAGAGCTCTTCCCCTGTAGATGATTTTAAATTTACTTTACTTCCATTTAAGATCTCATTTTCCATATTTCCATTCATAGTTTCACCAGATATTATATAATTTTTATAATATATCTTATATTTTTTTGAAGTATAGATATCATCTGTAACAAATGAATACTCTACCTCACTTCCCACAAATTTCATCCTAGGATTTTCTATTACTACATTTTTATTTAATTGAACGACTTGTCTTTTTATAAAGTAGTTTACTTCATCCCCAGATGCTTTTTTATCACCACTTATTCCATTGAAATTTTTAGCTTTTATCATTTCTTCTGAAATAAAATAAATTCCATCATCCATAGTTATATTTCCATCTTTAGATATTATTTTAATATTACCAGGTATCTCTATTTTTTTCTCATCATATATATATATACCACGATTAGCATAGAGGGTGGCATCTTCTGTAACTACCTTTAAATTCCCTATTATTTCTGCATAGTCATTGATCTTAAACTTTCCTCTATCTCCTATGATCTTAGATCTATCTTCATTTATTATCACTATATTTTTTTCTATCTTTCCAAGACCAGTATTAGAATTATAAGTTAAGTTTTCCCCAGTCATAATTTTTTTATCTTGGACTACTTTTACCATATCTTTGGAAATTAAATCTCCAGTGTCCATGTTATACTCAGCATCTTTTCCATAAAAAGTTGTCTTATCTTTAGGATTATAAATTGTATATTGACCATGGATATAAATTCTTTTATTAAGATTATCTATATTTATTCTTTGCCCCTCTAAAGTAGAATTATTATAGGTAACTTTAGGATTTTCTGAAAATACATATAATTTTTCTTCTAAGTTAAAATCGATCTTACCAGCTTGACCATCAATTTTATCTCCTTTAAAGGTTCCATTTATAATCTTTCCAATTTTTGTTTCATCATCATAATAAAGTTCTTTTCCTATACTTTGATAGGTATCATCCCTATAATTATAGTTGTTTAACAATTTTAATTTTTTAGTTTTATTATTATAAATAAGATCTTTAGTTTTTATCTTTCTATCTAAATTTTCATAACTCACTAATTTTTTAGAGGTCATATAAAGATCTCCGGTTTTGGTATCATAGCTCCCACTATCAGATAGAAATTTACCTGTATTATTATTAATTTTAATATTTCCATTTATTTTTAATATACCAGTCAAATTATCATAGACACCATTATCTGCAACAAAATTTGAGTTTCCACCTTTACCTTTAACAGGCCCTATAAAATATACCTTATTTTCATCAGCTATATAGTTTATTTTATCTACAGTTAAATTTCCATTTTCAAATTCTATTATTATATTATTAGATATAATAATATCACCGGTTATTTGATCATATTTAAAATCTTTTGCCCTGAGATTTACACCTTTATAATATATAACAAAATCGCCTTTAGTATGAATAGTTTTCTTTAACCCATCATACCTAGCCTCTTTAAAATGTCCAGATACTTGGTTGTCTTTTAATATTCCTAATTTTCTCCCTCTTATTCTAATATTTTCCTTTATATCTAAAATTTTAGTAATGCTATTATAATGAGCGAAGTTGGCACTAACCTGGACCTTGTCATTTACCACCCTTATATCATCTTTTAAATTTAAATCTTCTAATTTTGTATCTGTAACAAGTGAATTTCCATAAAGGGTTAGATCATCCTCTTCACTGTATACCTTTACTTGATTATCAGCATATATCTTATTTGTTTTTTGGTCATAGTTAGCTTTTTCAGCCTCTAATTTCCAACCATTTTTGGATATTCCTAATATATTTTTTTCTAAAGATATATTATTCATACTATCTACTAAAGCATTATCCCCAGATAACTTCATCCCATCGAATGTAGCTATAGCTTTACTAAAAGTTCTTTTGTTATTTTTAATATCATCGATCTGTTTTTCTGCTTCCACATGATAATTTTCTACATCATAAGAAACATTTGACGTTACCATAGATTCATTACTTTTTTTCTCTATTTGCTCTGGTTCTTTTATATAGTTAAAATAGATAAACACCATTAAAAATATTGCACTTATATAGTATGATATTTTTTTGAGCATATTCCCTCCCACTTTTTTAAATCAACAATTAATAAATGCTAATTATTAATTATTTAACAGTTGTTTAAGTTCGTTTAATTTCATCATCGCATCTAATGGTGTCAGATTATTTACTTCTAATTTAGCTATCTCATCTAAGAGTCTCTTTTCACCTGTAGTCATCTGTGGCTCTATAATCTTTGGTTTTTCTATTTTTATATGGGCCCCTCCAAATAAGGACATCTGTTCCGATCCTATCTTTTCCTCAATTATAGCTTTTTTTGTCTCCAAAATTTGTAGTAGTTGTTTAGCTTTTATCAATATTTCAGGGGGTAATCCCGCAAGTCTAGCAACCTCTATCCCATAAGATTTATCGGCTCCGCCTTTTACTATTTCACGAAGAAATACCACTTCATCATTGGCTTCACTGACCTCTATCCTATAGTTAGAAAGATATTTCAATTTATTTTCTAACTCTGTAAGTTCATGATAATGAGTGGCGAATATAGTTTTAGAACCCAAATTATCATGGATATATTCTGTTATAGCACTGGCTAAAGACAATCCATCAAATGTAGAGGTTCCACGACCTACTTCATCTAAGATAACAAAAGATCTATCAGTTGCATTATTTACTATGTTTGCTACTTCACTCATCTCTACCATAAATGTAGACTGTCCACTTACTAGATCATCACTAGCTCCAACCCTTGTAAATATCTTGTCTACAACCCCTATAGTAGCACTTGTTGCAGGAACATAAGAACCCATTTGAGCCATTAATATAATAAGGGCAGCCTGCTTCATATAAGTAGATTTACCTGCCATATTTGGCCCTGTCAGGACAATTACATTTGTTTTTTCATCTAAGATAAGATCATTACTTATATAATCCTCCCCTACAATTAATTTTTCTACAATTGGGTGACGGCCATCTATTATTTCTAAATCATATCCGTCTACTATTTTAGGGCATACATAATTATTTTTAGTAGCTATATCAGCTAAAGATGCAATTACATCTATATAAGATAATCCATAGGCTAGCTTTTGTAGTAATTTTATCTCTCCTACCAGTTCCCTTGATATCTCTTTCAATAAATTATACTCTAAACCTTCGATCTTTCCCTTAGCATTTAATATAGTCGATTCATATTCCTTTAATTCAGGAGTTATATACCTTTCAGCATTAGTTAAAGTTTGTTTTCTTATATACTCTTCTGGTACCAAAAGAGAGTTAGCTTTACTAACTTCTAAGAAATAACCAAATACTTTATTATATTTTATTTTTAGAGTCTTTATCCCTGTTTTTTCTTTTTCTTTTTTTTCTATTTCTAAAATATAATTTTTTCCTGATTTAGAGATAGTATGAAGTTTATCTAAAGTTTCATTATAACCAGTTTTGATCATCCCTCCCTCCCTTACAGAGAAAGGGGGTTCCTCTACTATAGATATCTCTATTAAATTATAGATCTCTACCAATCTTTTTATATCAGTAGTAAACATCTGATTTGCTCCTAAGATCTTTATAACTTCCAAAGAGGATTTTATAGATTTTTTAATGGCTATAAGATCTCTTGCATTTTCAGTTCCTAAAATTATTTTTCCTATAAGCCTTTCTAGATCATAGATACTCTTTAATTCTTCCCTTATATCTTCACGAACTAAAACCTCACCTATAAAATAACCTATATCTTCTTGTCTTTTTTCTATCTCACTAATATCTAAAAGGGGATTCTTTATCATTTTTTTTAACATCCTAGTCCCCATAGAAGTTTTACACATATCTAAGACCCACAATAAAGTTCCTATATTAGTTTTTTCCCTTGTATTTTGAACTAATTCTAAATTCTTTTGAGTAGCGAGGTTTAACTCTAAATAATTATTCCTATTGTCGTAAGAGATTGTTTGAATAGGTAGTTCATTATATTTATGTAACTCTAATACATATTCCAAAATAAATCCACCAGCTTCTATAGCCATCTTTTTTCTATCTATCCCATAACTTTCTAAAGAAATTACATTAAAATATTTTTTTAATATCTCTCCTGGATTCTTTATTTTGTTTATAGGGTTTATAACAAGATCATTTATTTTTTTATATTCCTCAATCTCTTCTTTAAATTTTTCTAACGTTCTATTTTCTATTAATATCTCTGTAGGAGATAACTTATATATCTCATTTATAGCTTTAGATATTATATCTTTACCTTCTAATTGAGTTACCTTAAATTCTCCTGTAGTTATATCTAAATAAGATATCCCTGCTTTATCCTCTCTAATTATTATCCCTAAAAGATAGTTATTACTCTTATCATCAAGATAATCTGTATCGATAACAGTTCCAGGTGTAATGACTTTTATAACTTCCCTCTTTACAAGACCCTTAGCTTCACTTGCAGCTTCAACTTGCTCACATATAGCTACCTTATATCCCTTAGCTACCAATTTTGATATATAACCAGCTGCTGAATGGTATGGTACTCCTGCCAATGGTATATTTCTTCCTTTTTCCTTATTTCTACTAGTTAGAGTTATCCCTAATTCTTTTGAGCAAACTACAGCATCCTCAAAAAACATCTCATAAAAATCCCCCAATCTAAAAAATAGGATATTCTCTTGATTTTGTTCCTTTATCTCTTTATATTGTTTCATGAGTGGCGTTTCTTTGCTCATTATTATAGACCTCACTTTTAATTTTTTTACTCTCTTTTATTATTATATTTCGTTATTATATTTTTCTAACTTTTCTTTTAATCTTATTAATACTTCACTTATTTCATCATAATTATCTATCTTATTAAGTAAATTCTTTATCTTATTTCCACCAGTTACACCTTTAAGATACCAACATAGATGTTTCCTTACTTCAAAATTAAACTGTTTTTCAGGATGATCCTCTTTCATATATTCTATATGCTTTAAAGCCATATTTATTTTATCGATATATGTTATTTTTGTTATTACTTTCCCAGTTTCTAATTTTTCTCTTATCTGTTGAATCAACCATGGGTTCCCATATATTCCACGGGCTAACATTATTCCATCTACCTTTGATTGCTCAATCTTTTCCCAAGCATCTTCAACTGAAAATATATCTCCATTTCCAATAACAGGTATAGACACTGCTTCTTTTATCTGCCTTATCATATCCCAATTAGCTGTTCCATTGTACATCTGTTCCCTAGTTCTTCCATGAACTGTAATATGGTGAAGACCTAATTTATCTGCTATCTTAGCTACCTCTATTGGATTTTTATTTTCTTTATATCCTATTCTTATTTTCATAGATAGTTTTGTTTCAGGTTTTAAAGATTTTTTTATAGCAGTCATTAATTTTTCTATATATTCAGGTTCTTCTAATAAAGCAGATCCATAACCATTTTTTACTATCTTAGGCATGGGACAACCCATATTTACATCTATATATTTCACTCCTAAACTTTCAACATATTTAGCACACTCTACCATAACATCTATCTCTCTTCCAAAAATCTGAACTCCATCATTTGGTAGCAATCTAAGCATTTGTTCTATTGTTTTTTTATTCGCCATCTTTACTGCATTTACACTGACCATCTCTGTAAACATTAGATCAGGATGAAATTCACTCATTATTCTTCTATATGTATAATCTGTAACTCCTGCCATAGGAGCAATATATATTTTTGTCATATTTTTTTCACCTCTTATTACTATTTTTATAATTTATTTTAGATTGTACTTCAGTACATAATTATCCATTTAATCATGAAATTATACCATAAATAGAGATGTTTTTCTACTTTACAGGTTTAACAATTCTTTGTTCTTTATATGCAAAATAAGTTAGATAGAAAAATTATTGTTACTCCTACTATCCTTAAAAATATTCTTATCCACAACAACTTAAAATTTTTAGATCTTAAAGACCAAATATTTTTAACTATATAAATATTATTTTATCTCTAAATATATCTCCATCTCTTTATTAAACATCTATCGATTACTGTAATTTTAAGGCAAAATAAGGCTACTTATACTACCCTTAAGGCTATTTCTGATACCCCTAAGGCTATTTTAGAGCTTTTCACTAATTTCGCCTCTAGATCCTAATAGTACCAAGGGGTAGAAGTCCTTATTCTAGGGGGTAGATCTCTTCTAGGTGTATAAACATAAGGGGAACTTTTTAGGATACCCTTAAAAGGCAAATCAGAGAGAATTTAGTTAATTTAGGAGAAATCGATATCCTATAAAACATTTTTGTTATAGATTACGCAGATAAAGGCAGATTTAACCAAGAAAAAAGATAAAACCTTAGTCACTAATTGCATAAATTTACACAAAAATATTGGATCTTAAAGAAATAAAGTTATTTTAAAATTACTGTAATTTTAGGGCAAATTAAGGCTACTCACACTACCCTTAAGGCTATTTCTGATACCCCTAAGGCTATTTTAGAGCTTTCCACTAATTTCGCCTCTAGATCCTAATAGTACCAAGGGGTAGAAGTCCTTATTCTAGGGGGTAGATCTCTTCTAGGTGTATAAACATAAGGGGAACTTTTTAGGATACCCTTAAAAGGCAAATCAGAG
>Ga0316197_10000365_pt1 | contig 32129 bp, 33 predicted proteins | sample OudBiesiAoxic_MG_FD_204939 | JGI IMG/M metagenome (GOLD analysis project Ga0316197, IMG submission 204939) | Coastal sediment microbial communities from Oude Bieten Haven, Netherlands - site A oxic | ecosystem: Environmental > Aquatic > Marine > Coastal > Sediment | place: Netherlands... | reverse complement strand
AGCTGCCTGCCAAGGCGCAACGCGTCCGTGGGTTATATGGTTTTCAATTTCTTGGAAAAGAAAGTCGTCGACACCGCGTACTGGGTGGGGGCTATTAAACGCGGTGCCGACGGAAGCCATATGCAGCTACAGCCACTGGTATGCTTTCTGACCAAGGCGCAAATGTGATGAGGTCTGGGCCATTGTGCGAAAGTTGGCGGCAGAAATGCGGCATGGTTAATTGAGTAAAGACGAAGCGGTAAATCTTACCGACTGCTCTGCAATGCGCTGACATCATGAAGCGAATGCGCGCTTATTCTGGATCAGCCCGGCCTGTTGCCCCAAAAGCAATGCGCAATCTCAACTGGTTTTCCTGCCCGACGCGCCGATACTCAACGTCATGGGTCAGGTCCTTGATCAGAAACCAGCCAAATCCCCCTTCGGGCAGATCGACGATCGCCACATCTACCGGTTTGGGGCAGCCGACTGGCGCTTTGCCGTCGGGCATGGCGCGGCCGTTGTCCTTGATATCCAGCAACAGCCCGTCCTGGCTGCGCGCGCACCGGATATGGATGGGGCCGACAGGACCGATAGGAGGATAGGCATGTTTAAGGATGTTGTTCAGAACTTCGGCAAGAATGATTTGGACTGTGCCGGCCTGCTCCAGATCAAGGTGGAATGCGCCAAGCGCCGCAATGACCTCTTCAAGTGCGTCACGAATGGCAAATTCACCGCTGCGCACGCTGACGTCAAAGTTGGGCAACCCATCCAGCGACAGATCCATGATAGATTGGACCACGATGTTCGGGTCAGACCCGTTGGGCATCCACTGCGTCCTCTAACGTCGGGAAGATCTGGAAGACACTGTCCATTCGGGTCAGCCGAAACACCTTGTCAACCATCGGGGTAAGCCCGGCCAGATGCAGCGTGCGTTCCGGTGCGAGGTTCTTCATTGCCGCCACGATGGCACCCAGACCGCTGGAATCGATAAAGTCGACTTCACTCAGATTAAGGATCACCTGCGGTGGCGCACCTGCTGTTTGCGTTCGCAACGCGTCCTTAAAGGCAACGGCCACCGGCGCATCGATGCGTTGCTCCTGCACGGTGACGATACAGATATCCCCTTCTGTTCTGACGGACATTTCCATAAACAGACCCCGCAAGCTTGGTGATTGTTCGGCATAGGGTAAAATGCTTACCAAGAGATAAGCGGTCTGATGAATGGAGATGGATATGCGAAACGTGGTAATTGCTGGTGCGGCGCGGACCCCGATGGGGGGATTCCAAGGGGCGTTCGAAGGCGTCAAGGCTGTTGAGCTTGGCGGTGCGGCTATCCGTGCCGCGCTTGAGAACGCCGGCCCTGCAACGGTTCAGGAAGTTCTCATGGGCTGTGTTCTGCCCGCAGGCCAAGGTCAGGCACCGGCGCGGCAGGCCGGTTTCGCCGCCGGTCTGGGCGAAGAGGTTCCTGCGACCACGCTAAACAAGATGTGCGGTTCCGGCATGAAGGCGGCGATGATGGGATTCGATCAGATCGCGCTGGGCCACACGGACGTCATGGTCGCCGGCGGCATGGAAAGCATGACCAACGCACCCTACGTCCTGCCCAAAATGCGCGGAGGCGCGCGATTGGGTCATGCGCAGGTGATTGACCATATGTTTCTTGATGGTCTGGAGGACGCCTATGACAAGGGCCGCCTGATGGGCACCTTTGCCGAGGATTGCGCCGAGACCTACCAATTCACACGCGAAAAGCAGGATGAATATGCTCTCAGATCGCTTTCGCGCGCGCTTGAGGCGCAGGAAAGCGGCGCGTTCGCGCAAGAGATCGCGCCTTTCGAGGTGAAGTCGCGCAAAGGGTCCGTGACCGTTTCAGCGGATGAACAACCGGCCTCAGCACGCCCCGACAAGATTCCAAATCTCAAGCCCGCTTTCCGCGAAGGCGGTACAGTAACGGCGGCGAACTCTTCCTCCATTTCGGACGGCGCAGCAGCCCTCGTGCTGGCCTCCGAAGAGGCGGCGAAAGAGCAGGGTCTGAATATCCGTGCCCGGATTATCGGCCATGCAAGCCACGCGCAGGCACCGGGCTTGTTCACCACAGCCCCCGTCCCTGCCGCACGAAAGTTGCTGGAGCGTATCGGCTGGGCCACAGAAGACGTGCATCTTTGGGAGGTGAACGAGGCTTTTGCCGTGGTCCCCATGGCCTTCATGCATGAGATGGGTCTGTCCCATGACATCGTTAACGTGAACGGCGGTGCCTGCGCGCTGGGCCATCCCATCGGCGCATCGGGCGCGCGGATCATGGTCACGCTGCTGAACGCGCTGGAAAAGCGCAACCTCAAACGCGGTGTCGCGGCGATTTGCATCGGCGGCGGTGAAGGCACGGCGATTGCCATCGAAAGGGTCTGATCCCTTTGGCAGGCACCTGATTTGCCTGTTGCACTGGGTGGATCAGCAGGAGGCAAGGCGCCTCCTGCTGCGTCGTCAGAGGTGATCATCACCCCCGTCATCCAGAAAACGTCAGGAAAGCAGATCAGGTCATCCAAATACACGTGAAATAATTCTGGATTTTTTCACGCGACTCGATCAGAGTGAAATTCAGGGATAGAATTTCACGGACCTGCCATGCAGCACAGCAGACCAGATGGACCAACCACGCTTGGCGCGGATCTGCGGGCGCTACGCAAAAGCAGGGGCCTCACGCTGATCGACATGGCGGATACGCTCGGTCGGTCCGTTGGCTGGCTCAGTCAGGTCGAACGGGACATTTCCGAACCATCCATCACCGACCTGCGCCATATCGCGGCGGCGCTTGATGTGTCGATCTCAATGTTGTTCCGGCATGCAGCAGCCCCCGCACATGAGGCAGGTCATATCGTGCGCCGCGACGCGCGCCGGACCATTGGCTCGCATGTGGCCGGTCTGGTCGAAGAACTGCTCTCGCCGGACCTGACGGATGATTTCGAGATGGTGCATTCCACCTTTCAACCGCGCAGCCGCATCAAGGACGCGGTGACACGCCCGACTCAAGAGGTGGGCTATGTCCTGTCCGGAAAACTGGAAATTGAAATCGCGGGGCTGACCCACCTGATCAATCCCGGTGACAGCTTCCGCATCCGAGGAGAACCTTTTCGTTGGTCCAACCCCTTTGACACTCCCGCCGTGGCCATCTGGGTCATCGCCCCGCCGGTGTACTAAGCCATGAGCTTTGACGCCTGGCTGATATTCGCGCTGTTCTGGGTGGTCTTCGTCACCACGCCGGGGCCCAATGCCGTCAATTGCATCACCAATGGCATGACGTTGGGTTTCCGCAAGTCTTTGATTGGCGTGCTTGCGATCCTGACGCAGGCCTCGTTGTTCCTGCTGCTTTCTGCCTTTGGTGTCACGGCGCTTATCGCTGCGTCTGAAACGGCGTTCACCATTGCCAAGTACATCGGGGCAGGGTTCCTGATCTATCTCGGCGTCCGCGGCTGGATCATGTCCAAGACACCGCCGGTGGTAAATGAACGGCCAGCCCGCAGCATCTATTTGCACGCATTCGCCATAGCGACGATCAATCCGAAAAGCGTCGCGGGATACCTTGCCGCCTTTTCGCAATTCGTGCAGCCGGACGTGCCGATCTGGCAGCAGATGGGCATTATCGTGCCAACAGCGCTCACCATCACTGCGTTGAGTTATTCTACTTTCACCGCTCTGGGGGCGGGGATTGGCCGCGCGGCCCTTGGCGCGGTTTTCAACGTCTGGTTTCGGCGGGTCATGTCAATCTGTTTTATTGTTTACGGGATGCTCTTGGGCAGTGCCGCAACACCGATGAGGGCCTGAAATGCTTGAGGGAAGCTGTAACTGCAAGGCCATCCGGTTCGACGTGAGGGGCAACTGGAAAGGGGGCTCAAACTGTCACTGTGGCCAGTGTCGCAAGCAGTCGGGCCACGTCTGGGCGTCTGCATTCGCGCCGGTGACAGACATCCAAATCAGCGGCGACCCCCGCTGGTACCGCTCAAGCGACAGCGCCAAGCGGGGTTTCTGCCCCACCTGCGGCGCATTCCTTTTTTGGAAGCACGACGCCGAAGACACGATGAGCTTTGCGCTTGGCGCGCTTGATGGCCCAACGGGCCTGCATCTGGAAAAACACATCTTTGTCGCTGACAAGGGCGACTATTACGACATTGCTGACGGCCTGCCGCAGCACGACCAATAACGGAGCATCCTATGGCTGATTTCCCAACAACGGCCCGCGTGGTCATCATCGGCGGCGGTGTCGTCGGCACCTCGACCCTCTATCATCTGGCCAAGGCGGGCTGGGCCGACTGCGTGCTGCTGGAAAAGAACGAACTCACGGCTGGCTCCACATGGCACGCGGCGGGCAATGTCCCCAACTTTGCAGGCTCCTGGGCGGTGATGAACATGCAGCGCTATGCAGCCGCGATGTACCGCACGCTGGGCGAGGACGTGAATTACCCGATGAACTACCATGTCACCGGCTCCATCCGTCTGGGCCATTCCAAAGAGCGGATGCAGGAATTTGAGCGGGTCGCGTCGATGGGGGCCTATCAGGGGCTTGAGATGACGATCTGCACGCCTGATGAGCTGAAGGAAATGCACCCGTTCATGGAAACGCATGACCTGGCCGGTGGCCTTTGGGATCCGCTGGACGGCGATATCGACCCTGCGCAGCTGACGCAGGCCATGGCCAAGGGCGCGCGCGATCTGGGCGCGCGGATCGAACGGTTCTGCCCCGCGATTGGTATTGAACGGGATGGCGATGAATGGATCGTCAAGACACCCAAGGGTGATATCCGTTGCGAATATGTTGCGAACTGTGCCGGATATTACGCGCAGCGCGTGGGTGAGATGTTCAAACCTTTCGGCGGGCGCACCGTTCCGATGGTCACCATGTCCCACCAGTATTTCCTGACGGAACCTATCCCGGAACTGGAAGCATGGACCAAGGAGAAGGGTCACAAGGTCCCGCTGCTGCGCGACGTCGATACCTCTTACTACCTTCGTCAGGACAAAAGTGGACTGAACCTTGGCCCGTACGAGCGGAACTGCAAGGCACACTGGGTCACACCGGACGATCCAATGCCTGAGGATTTCAGCTTCCAACTGTATCCCGACGATCTGGAGCGGCTGGAATACTACATCGAGGACGCCATGGCGCGCGTGCCGATCCTTGGCACTGCTGGCGTGGGCCGCAACATCAACGGCCCCATTCCCTATGCCCCCGATGGCCTGCCGATGGTTGGCCCTATGCCGGGTGTCAGGAATGCCTTCGAGGGGCATTGCTTTACTTTCGGCATCGCGCAGGGCGGTGGCGCGGGCAAGGTGCTGTCGGAATGGATCATGCACGGCGAGACCGAGATGGACATGTGGGCCGTCGATCCGCGTCGCTACACCGATTACACTGATCACGATCACTGCCTTGCCAAGGCGCTGGAAACCTACGGCCACGAGTATGCGATGCATTTCCCGCACCACGCATGGCCCGCAGGCCGCGACAAGAAGCTGTCGCCGGTACACGACCGCGTCATTGCGGCAGGTGGCCAGATGGGTGCCTACAACGGGTGGGAGCGCGCCAACTGGTTTGCGCAGGAGGGCGACGACACGTCCGAGGAATCGACCCAGACATGGGACCGCAACGGCCCCTGGGCCAAGCGCGTGAAGGAAGAGGTCGAAGCCGTGCGTGACAGTGTGGGCGTGCTGGACCTGCCGGGCTTTTCCCGTTTCAACCTCAGCGGTGAGGGCGCCGCTGAATGGCTCCGTGGCCGCATTGCCGGGGCCTTGCCAAAGGTGGGCCGCATGAACTTGGCCTATTTTCCTGACAGCCGGGGCCGCATCCTGACTGAGATGTCGCTGATGCGCCACGGGGAGGATCACTTCACTCTGATCACCGCTGCCACTGCGCAGTGGCATGATTACGAAATCCTTTCGCGCAATCTGCCCGATGGCCTGTCGCTGACCGACCACACGACGGAGTATTCCACGCTGATTGTCACCGGGCCCAAGTCGCGCGACCTGTTCGAGGGGTTGGGCACCGAAGCTGACCTGAGCGCCTCATGGCTCTCTCTGCAGCCGGCCAAGGTCAGTGGCATCGACTGTGCACTGGCGCGGGTATCCTTCGCAGGCGAACTTGGCTGGGAAATCCATGCTGCCAATGCGAACATCCCAGCGCTTTACGATGCGGTTGTCGGTGCGGGGGCCAAGCCCTTCGGCATGTGGGCGCTGAATTCCATGCGGATGGAAAAAGGCTACCGGGCGTGGAAGGGCGACCTGTCCACGGACTACTCCCTGCTCGAAGCGGGCCTCGACCGGTTCGTCAAGTTGGACAAGCTACAGGATTTCCCCGGCAAGGCAGCACTTTTGGCGGAAACGCAGCAGGGCGTGAAGAAACGTTTTGTCACGCTCATTGTCGATGCCGGTGATCAGGACGCGCCGTATATGTCGACCGTCTGGCACAATGGCGAGGTCGTGGGCGAAACCACCTCTGGCGATTGGGGCTACCGGGTGGACAAGTCTATCGCGCTTGGCATGGTTCGGGCGGAACTGGCCGAACCCGGCACTGAGGTCGAGATCAATATCTTTGGCAAGATGTGCAAGGCTACCGTGCAACCGGATCAACCGCTTTGGGATCCCGAAAACGCGCGGATCCGCGCATGACCAATATCACCCTTCTTGATGGCGGCATGGGGCAGGAACTGGTCCACCGGGCAGGCGACAAGCCGACGCCGCTCTGGTCCACACAGGTAATGATCGACCACCCCGGTCTGGTGGCTGATGTCCATCGGGATTTCACCGCAGCCGGGGCGACCTTTGCAACGACGAACACCTACGCTGTCCATCACGACAGGCTGGCGGGCACACCGCTTGAGGACCGTTTTGCCGATCTGCTGACCATGGCGCTGGCTGAGGCACGTGTCAGCGGGGCCAAACGCATCGCAGGGGCCATCGGTCCACTGGTCGCATCCTATCGGCCTGATCTGCACCCAGACGCAGACACGGCTGCGCCGATCTACGCGGAAATCGCGCAGATGATTGGCCCGTCCTGCGATCTGATTATCTGCGAGACCGTGGCCTCGGTCACCCATGCAGAAGCGGTCCTGCGTGGCGCCTCCGCCTCGGGCAGGCCGGTCTGGTTGGCGCTGACGGTTCAGGACAGCGACGGCACCAAGCTGCGCTCTGGCGAAGCTCTGGCCGACGCGCTGCCCTATGCCGAAGCGGGTGCGGCGGCGGTCCTGGTCAATTGCTCTGCCCCCGAAGCAATCCCGGCGGCCCTTGACGTCTTCAAAGCGGGCAAGCTGCCTTTCGGGGCCTACGCCAATGCGTTTGAACAGATCACGGAAGACTTCCTGAAAGACAAACCCACCGTTGATGCCTTGCAAAAACGCCGTGACATGACCCCCGAAGCCTATGCCGATCACGCGATGGCATGGGTCGATCAGGGGGCCACCATTGTCGGGGGCTGCTGCGAGGTCAGCCCCGCCCATATCGCCGAAATCGCCCGCCGCCTGCGCGCGGCTGGTCATACCATTGTCTAGCGCGCCTTGGCGCGACATCTTCTAAAGGATCAAGAGATGGCTGAAGTCCCTTCTCACGCCCGCGTCGTTATCATTGGCGGCGGCGTCATTGGCTGTTCCGTGGCCTACCACCTGACCAAACTCGGTTGGAAGGATGTGGTCTTGCTGGAACGTAAACAGCTGACCTCTGGCACCACTTGGCACGCCGCTGGCCTTATCGCGCAACTGCGCGCGACGGCGAACATGACCAAGCTCGCGAAGTATTCACAGGAACTCTACGGCAATCTTGAAGAGGAAACCGGGGTCGCAACCGGGTTCAAACGGGTGGGTTCCATCACCGTTGCGCTGACCGAAGAGCGCCGGGAAGAGATCTACCGACAGGCCGCCATGGCCCGCGCTTTCGGGGTGGACGTCGAAGAAATCAGTCCACAGGAGGTGCTGGCAAAATACCCGCACCTGAATATCGAGGGCGTCACCGGCGCGGTTTACCTCGACAAGGACGGGCAGGGGGATCCGGCCAACATCGCGCTGGCATTGGCCAAGGGCGCTCGTCAGCGCGGTGGCAAGGTCATTGAACGGACCAAGGCGACCGGTGTGACACGCGAGGGGCGTCGCATCACCGGGGTTGACTGGCAGCAGGGCGACCAGACTGGCCACATCGCATGTGAGATGGTCGTGAACTGCGGTGGGATGTGGGGTCATGAGGTCGGCCGGATGCTGGGCGTCAACGTACCGCTTCAAGCCTGCGAGCATTTCTACATCGTCTCTGAACCCATTGAGGGTCTCAGCCAACTCCCTGTTTTGCGCGTCCCGGACGAATGCGCCTATTACAAGGAAGACGCGGGCAAGATGATGCTGGGCGCCTTTGAGCCGCACGCAAAGCCATGGGCGCTGAACGGCATTCCGGAAGACTTCGAATTCGATCAATTGCCAGAGGATTTCGACCATTTCGAGCCGATCCTTGAAAACGCCGTGAACCGCATGCCCATGTTGGGGGAGGCCGGTATCCACACCTTCTTTAACGGTCCTGAGTCCTTTACCCCCGACGACGCCTACCACCTTGGTCTGGCACCTGAGATGGACAATGTCTGGGTCGCCGCCGGTTTCAATTCCATTGGCATCCAGTCAGCGGGTGGTGCGGGCATGGCGCTGGCACAATGGATGGAGGATGGGCAAAAACCTTTCGATCTGGGCGACGTGGACATTGCCCGCATGCAGCCCTTCCAAGGCAACAAGACCTATCTTGCGGAACGCTCCAAGGAAACGCTGGGTCTGCTGTATGCAGATCATTTCCCTTACCGCCAGAAAGCGACAGCGCGGGGTGTGCGTCGCACGCCTTTCCACCAGCACCTGCTGGATCGGGGCGCGGTCATGGGAGAACTGGCAGGCTGGGAGCGCACTAACTGGTTCGCGGATGACGGACAAAAGCCGGAGTACGCATACAGTTGGAAAAGGCAGAACTTTTTCGACAACGTCGCCGCCGAACATATGGCGGTGCGCGAGACTGTCGGCATGTACGACATGTCCTCCTTCGGCAAGATCCGCGTCGAGGGCAGGGATGCGACTGCGTTTCTCAACCATATCGGCGGCGGGCAATATGACGTGCCCGTTGGCAAGATCGTATACACCCAATTTCTGAATCCTCGTGGCGGGATCGAGGCGGATGTGACCGTCACCCGCGTGTCCGAAACAGCCTATCTGGTTGTCACCCCCGCCGCGACGCGGCTGGCGGATGAGACTTGGATGCGTCGCCATCAGGGCGATTTTAATGTGGTCATCACCGATGTGACCGCGGGTGAGGGCGTGCTTGCCGTCATGGGGCCCCGCGCGCGGGAATTAATGCAAGCGGTGTCGCCCAATGATTTTTCAAATGCTGCGAACCCCTTTGGCACAGCGCAGGAGATCGAGATTGGCATGGGTCTCGCCCGTGTACACAGGGTGACCTATGTCGGCGAACTGGGTTGGGAGATTTACATCAGCGCCGATCAGGCGGGCCATGTGTTCGAAACATTGGCCGAGGCTGGACAGGACTTTGGCCTTAAGCTGTGTGGCATGCACATGATGGACACTTGTCGGATCGAAAAGGGCTTTCGACACTTTGGTCACGACATCACGCCTGAGGATCATGTGCTTGAAGCGGGGCTTGGCTTTGCCGTGAAAACCGACAAGGCGGACTTCATCGGACGTGACGCGGTGTTGCGCAAGAAGGACGAAGGATTGTCCACTCGCATGGTCCAGTTCCGCCTGACCGACCCCGAACCGCTGTTGTATCATAATGAGCCAGTGCTGCGGGACGGTGAAATCATCGGCTACCTGTCCTCTGGCGCATATGGTCATGCGCTGGGCGGTGCCATTGGAATGGGCTACGTGCCGTGCAAGGGGGAAAACGCCGCCGACCTGCTTGCCTCCGCGTACGAGATTGATGTGGCGGGGACGAGGGTGCCGGCCAAGGCGTCAATCACGCCGATGTATGATCCCAAGGCCGAGCGGGCGAAAGTGTAACGGGTACAAAGTAAGTCTTTTCAGGGGGCTGTAGTTTGCCATACCCCTAGGGGGAACGGAGAACCCCATGCGCAGCCCCGACACCAGGACATCCCCAAAAACCAACGAAGACACCCTTCAGGGCTTGTTCTTTGCGTTGATGGCCTATGGGCTGTGGGGCTTCCTGCCGATCTATATGAAGATCATGTCCCATATCCCGGTGGTGGAAGTTCTGGTGCATCGGGTCCTGTGGTCTGTACCCATTGCGGCTGCGGTGCTGATCGTGTTGCGCCGCACGTCGGCCCTGAATGAGGCGCTGCGCAATCCGCGGATGTTGGTCATGGGCTGCGTCACGGCGGTGCTGATCTCGGTCAACTGGGGTGTGTACATCTGGGCGATCGTGACCGGACAAGCGCTGGACGCCGCGCTGGGCTATTACATCAACCCTCTGTTCAGTATTTTTCTGGCCGCCGTGATCCTTGGTGAACGTCTGACGCGGGCGCAACTGGTCGCTATCGCGCTGGCAGCGGCTGCGGTTGTGGTGCTGACTGTCGAGGCGGGGCGCATTCCTTGGGTGTCGCTTGTATTGACTGTTTCATGGGGGTTTTACGCGCTCGCCAAAAAAAGCCTACCGATTGGGCCAAATCAGGGCTTCCTGCTTGAGGTGCTGATCCTGTCTGTCCCGGCCTTGGGCTATCTGGCCTATCTCACGGCTGCTGGAGAGTCGCATTTCTCACTCAGCTTTGACCGCGATACATGGCTGCTGATGGGGTGTGGTGTGGTCACCGCGGTACCGCTGATGTTCTATGCCAACGGGGCCAAGCTGCTGCGGCTGTCGACGATCGGCATTCTGCAATACATCGCGCCAACATTGATCTTTCTGGTCGCGGTCTTTGTCTTTGGCGAAACCTTCGGTCGGGCGCGGATGATCGCCTTCCCGATGATCTGGGCTGCATTGGTGGTCTATTCTTGGTCAATGTTGCGGCAGATACGCAGTGCGCGTGTGGCTTAAGACAACGCCTCGCGGAATTTGAGAAACCGGGGATCTGTCGCCACACGCTTGTTCATCGCTTCGCGCAGCGCTCCGATGGTCTTGTGCGGGCGCATCACCACCTCGAAATCCTGCATGAGGCCCTCCTCGTTCAGGGTGATCAGATCGACGCCGACACAGTCCAGGCCTTCGATCGTGCATTGAAACTCCAATGCCCAGTCCTGGCCCTCTCCCATGACCCGCCGATAGACAAAGTTCTCAAACACCTCGTTCACGTGACCCAGAACGGCAGACACCGCGTCGCGCCCGTTCCACGTGGCCCAGTAGGTTGGCGGCTTGAAACGGACGTCTTCTGCCATCAGCGCTGGCACGCCGTCGTGGTCGTTTGCAAGGACAAGGTCGTGGAACTTCTGGATTGTCGGGTGCATGTGGGCCTCCTCTGTAAGGCCAAGACTGGCACGGGATGGGTTGAAAACCTATCCGCGATCTGTGACGAGGGCGGCAATGGACGTAACGTATTCCCCTCCGATGGACCCCTTGGTCGTGCTGCACGAAGATGCCGAGGTGCTGCTGGTCGACAAACCCAGCGGTCTGCTCAGCGTGCCGGGCAAAGGTGAGCATCTGGCCGATTGCCTGATTTCCCGCGTACAGGCCGCATTCCCTCAAGCGCTGCTGGTGCACCGGCTGGATCGCGACACATCGGGCGTGATGATCTTTGCCTTGACGCCCTACGCCCAACGTCATCTGGGCCTGCAATTCGAAAAACGCATGACGCGGAAGACCTACGTCGCCCGCGTCTGGGGGGTGCCTGAGCAGAAGTCAGGGCTGATTGACCTGCCGCTGATCGTGGATTGGCCCAACCGTCCACTGCAAAAGGTTTGCCATGAAACGGGCAAGCCGGCGCAGACGGAATGGAAGGTCATCAAGTCAGACGATCATACCGCGCGTGTGCGCCTGACCCCCAAGACAGGCCGCAGCCATCAGTTGCGTGTGCATATGCTTGCACTCGGTCATCCGATCTTGGGCGACCCGTTCTATGCCACGGGTCCCGCACGCGATTACCCCCGGCTGATGCTGCACTCCGAGGAGTTGCGCTTCAAACATCCGCAAGGCGGCATATCCGTGAAGGTGCGGGCCAAGGCCCCGTTCTGAGGGTGCTCAAAGCTTCTTGTAGCAGGACCCGTTTGTGCCAACCTCGACCACCTTGCGAGAGCTTTGCATGCGCTCTGTGTTCAAGCCGATGATAATCGCGCCGGGTTTGGCGCTGTCCATCAGCAACTCTTCAAAGGCGATTTGCATGTCATCGTCTGAAAAGGGCCGGTAAAAGAACAGCAGGTCAAATCCCGAATAGTCGAACTTCATCGCATCATCGACAAAGGCATCCTCGCCCAGTCCATATATGCGCTGTGCCGTTTCGATGTACTCCGGCACGATGTCAAATCCGACAGCTTTGACAATCGGGATCAGTTTCTGAGTGCGAAAAAGGCTGAGGTTGCGGCCAATCCCACAGCCGATCTCGACCAGCGTCAGCGGGCGGATGGGCTGGCGCGAATGGCGAAAATCCGGGTCGTCCGGCAGGACAACGGAAAGATCCAGAAGGATGTCTGCCAGCCCGTCAAGATCATACGGGATGTACTGAAACTGGCCTTCGGCGCTTTCGACTTCGGGGACGGCCCATGTATCCGGTGCTTCCAGCGCTGCTTTGAATATCTCGCACTTTCGCATCATCTCAAGGTATCGGGTTTCGATGCTCTTGAGGTCCTCGATGAATTGTTCGGTCTCATATGATCGCACGCCTCATCCCCTTTGATCCGGCCACCCCGACAGCATTCACCCTGAAGCCGTTTGTGTAAATGACTTGATATCTGTGGCTCGCGTCTGATCAGCACCTATCAAAGGGTCAGAATGAAAAAGGCCGCCCGATCAGGCGGCCTTTCCCTTGATTCTTCAGATGGCCTTAGCCTGCGGCCCAACTGGATACGGCTTTGACTTCAAGGAACTCCTCAAGCCCGAACGCCCCGCCTTCACGGCCATTGCCGGATTGCTTGTACCCACCGAAAGGAGAGCCTTGGGCAAAGCCCACGCCATTCGTTTCCACCATGCCCGACCGCAGACGACGCGCCACGCGGCGGCGCTTCTCGTCATCTTCGGTCTGAACGTAGTTGGTCAGGCCGTAAGGCGTGTCATTGGCGATCTGTACCGCTTCTTCTTCGGTCTCGAACGGGATGATCGACAGGACGGGGCCAAAGATTTCTTCCTGCGCGATGGTCATGTCGTTTGTCACGTCAGCAAAGACCGTCGGTTTGACGTAATAGCCACGATTCAGCCCATCGGGGCGGCCCAGACCACCGGCAACCAGCCGCGCCTCGGACATGCCCTTTTCGATCAGGCCCTGAATCTTGTTGTACTGCGCTTCGGACACAACCGGACCGATGTGCTTGCCTTCTTCGGACGCCGGGCCGACATGGGTGTTGTTGGCGACATCTGCCGCCATTTCGACCGCTTCATCATAGCGCGACTTGTGCACCAGCATCCGGGTCGGTGCGTTGCACGACTGGCCGGAGTTGCGGAAACAACGGATCGCACCCGCCTTGGCTGCCTTGGGGTGTGCGTCTTCAAAGATGATGTTCGCACCCTTACCGCCCAGCTCAAGACTAACGCGCTTGAGGGTGTCTGCTGCGGCTTTGGAAATCGCGATGCCCGCACGGGTGGAGCCGGTAAAGCTGACCATATCCACATCAGGGTGGCAGGACAGTTGCGAGCCGACGCCCGCGCCATCGCCGTTGACCATGTTGAACACGCCGGGGGGGAAGCCCGCCTCGTCCATGAACTCCGCAAACAGCAGGCCGGACAGCGGTGCAATCTCAGACGGCTTCAGCACCACTGTGCAACCGGTTGCGACGGCGGGAACCGCCTTGAGGATGATCTGGTTCATCGGCCAGTTCCATGGCGTGATCAGTGCACAGACCCCGATGGGCTCGAGCAGCGTCTTCTCGGTCGCAGTAAAGTCTTTCTCGAACTCGAAGGTCTCGAAAGCCTTGAGGAAACCACCAATATGCCAGCTGCCTGCGCCAACCTGTTGCTGGCGGCTCAGGTCAATCGGTGCGCCCATTTCCATCGACATGGCCTGCGCCATCTCTTCCTGGCGGCGGTCATAAATCTCGGCGAGTTTCTTGATCAGCGCCACGCGCTCTTCGCGCGGGGTCTGCGACCAGCCGTCGAAAGCCGCACGTGCCGCGGCGACAGCCGCATCCGTATCCGCCTGATCGCCAAGGGATATCACGGCGCATTGCTCTTCGGTGGAAGGGTCGATCACGGGGAAATCATTGGCCTTGGCGGGGGCGACCCACTTGCCATTGATATAGAACTCACGCTTTTCCAACATCGGTAACTCCTTATTATTGGTGGGGCGCGCCACGCGGGGCCGCCCAAATTCGCGCCACTGTGTCACCGCGCTTGCACCACTGCAAGGGGTGGTGTGCTGGGCGGGAATGACTACATACTAAGATAGAATATAAATCTGACCCCGGAGGATACCATGGGCTTGCGCATCAACGACACGATCCCTGATTTGACCGTCGAAACCGACCAAGGCACCATGTCCCTACATGAGTTCGTAGGCGACAGCTGGGCCATCCTGTTCTCTCACCCGAAAGATTTCACACCTGTCTGCACCACGGAATTCGGCGCTGTCGCACAGCTTGCCGATGAATGGGACAAACGTGGCACCAAGGTGATCGGCGTCAGCGTCGATGGCGTTGAGGACCACAAGAAGTGGAAAGGCGATATCGAAAAAGTTGCGGGCACCAAGGCCGGTTTTCCGATCATCGCGGATGAGGGCCTCGAAGTGTCCAAGGCATTCGATATGCTGCCTGCCGAAGCCTATCTGCCTGACGGTCGCACGCCCGCCGATTCTGCGACGGTGCGGTCTGTCTTCATCATCGGGCCGGACAAGAAACTGAAGCTCTCGATGACCTATCCCATGACCGTCGGACGCAACTTTGCCGAAGTGTTGCGCGCGTTGGACGGGCTGCAGACCTCAACGGGAAAAGGCGTGGCAACACCCGCGAACTGGAATGTGGGCGATGATGTGATCATCCCGACAGCCGTGTCCGACGAAGACGCCAAGGCCAAGTTTGGCGATTTCAAAACCGTGCTGCCCTACCTGCGTATGACCAGCGATCCCAGCTAAAACAGGCCAAAGACTTTTTTGCGGGGCGTCATGGTATCCAGATATTTCTGGTAGTCGTGTCGCCCCGCGATCGTTCCGCCGGCCACGGCGCAGAACAGCTCGACCGAGCTGCGCTTGCGGGACTGAAACAGATGGAAGAATTCCATCTCTCCATAAAACGTCCCGACACCGAAAACCCCCTGATCTGCCAACGGCCATTTCGGCTGAATGGCGAACCGTGGCGGAATCAGGGACACTGGCACGTCGCGCTCTTGCGCGATGTCAGTCAGGACTTGTGCGACGTCCTGATCATCGGTCCGCTCAAGTCCCGGTTCCCCAAAATCAGCATACATCGTCGATGGCAGTGCCATGAACATCGGGCCCGCATAAACGCGATTGGGATCCTTGTGGTTTGCCACCTGCGACAAGCCCACCAACGCCCCGTCTTTCGCGCTTGAGACCATCCGGTCAAACGCGTCCCGCGACAATGGGAAAGCATCGATATCGGCGATCACCACGACGTCATGCTCTGGCGGGCCTGCCAGTACCTGCGCCATCCAGCCTGCATGTGTCTGAGCGTTGTCCAGGCATTGGTTCAGCGGGATATCGAAATGCTTGAACACCCGCGCCTGCGCGGCAACCAATTCGGGTGGGATGTTATCACGGTAGTAGCTTTGCACGACAGGGATGCTCATGTCAGTGCCCTTTTCGCACGCCGTTTGAGAGTGTTGGCGCGTCGGTTCTCTGCGATCACGCGCGCGGCCCGTTTCAGCGGATAGGATGGGCTGCGGCTGTCTCCGCCGCGCTTGTTTCCGATCCCTGAGACAATTTCGCTTTCTGCGTCGGTCGTGGAAAAGCAGGGCGGATAAAGTGCGACACCGCCATCGTTTTGCTGCATCAGGCGTCGCAGGTGAATATCGACCGGACATGTGATGGGGTAGGCAGAGCGCACAAATCTTTCAGCGCCTCCGCGGGACCAAAGCAGCGCGGTCGTGCGCATCGGGAAGTAATGTGCGCGGTGCAACATCGTCATTTGCGTCCCGGCATATATCTCGTAAAGCGGAGTTGCGATCTTCAGCTTGCCTGCGGCAAGGTGGGCCACATCCCATGCGGTCCGGTCGTCCTGTGCATCCGCCAGAAGCGCTCGCAATATCGCAAACGCACCGGGCAGGGGTTTCATGTCATCTTCCAGCACCAGCGCAAATCGAGCAGTTGAAGCGAGAAATCGCTTCGCCACCTCTACGTGGCTTATGTAACAACCGACTTCTCCGCCCGTCAGATCGCGCCCCATCAACGCGCGTGCCGCCTCGGCGCTGTATTCAGGGACTTCACGAAGGTCCTTGTACCTTCCATCGAACGCCGAGTGACGGACAAAGGCGATCCCCTCTGACAGCATAGCTTCCGTAGCCGCATCAAGACGTGCGTCAGAACCATCAAGATTGATGAGGAAGATCGGCAGGTCAGTCATCGCGCCCGATCCTAGCGGATCGTTCTGACCGGCGCTAGCAGATGCTGTCACCCAGCGATGAAGAAATGGCTGCATGCTGTTGGGGCATTCGCCATCGCGCGGCCAGTTGTTTTCCTATTTCCCGCAGGTGGTATTTTCGTCGCAACCATGTTCAATCAGGCAAACACCATACTCCCCGATGCCGCGCATCGGGGCGCACCACATTGGATCTGAAGGCTTAATGAAGGACGACACGCGTCCCACTGGGCACCCGCTCATACAGGTCAATCGCGTGGGCGTTGATCATCCGAACACAGCCATTTGACCGGCGCGTGCCCATCGTATGCGGCTGGGGCGTACCATGGATGCGCAAAAGGGTGTCACGGTCCCCGTCGTAAAGATACAGTGCGCGCGCCCCCAAAGGATTGTTGGGGCCGCCGTCCATGCCGTCGGCGTATTGCAGATACTTCTCGGGTCCCCGTTCGATCATCGCCTTGGTCGGCGTCCAACGCGGCCATTCGGCCTTGCGACCAATGGTGAACGTGCCACTCTCGTATAGTCCTTCGCGACCAATACCCACGGGATAGCGTACAGCCTTGCGCCCCGGCATCGTCCAGTCAAGCGCGAACTGCCCGGGGTCGACGTGGATTTCGCCCGGTTCGAACTCCGCCTTGATCCGGACGATACGCGCCTGATGTTCCGGCGGTATCTGGTAGGCTTGGGTGGCGGCGACGGCCTGTCCGCCGAAAAGAGTTGCGGCACCCGTGGCCAGAAAATTGCGTCTGCTCAAAGGCATTTCTCATCGTCCTCTTTCTTTGTTCGGTTAAATAACGCCGAGACTTCGGAAAAAGTTGCATTTCGAGCCGCTCTGTCAAGCCTGCAAGACAAAAGCCCCGGCGTTTCCACCGGGGCTTTTGCGATTGTTCAAAGAAGGTGCGGATCAGTCCTCCGCTTTCTCTTCTTTCTTGATCTCTTCGCCGGTCTCCTGATCGACAACTTTCATCGACAGGCGCACCTTGCCGCGATCGTCAAAGCCCAGAAGCTTGACCTTCACTTCCTGGCCTTCCTTCAGAACGTCCGAAGGATGGTTCAGGCGGCGGTTCTCGATCTGGGACACGTGGACCAGACCGTCGCGCTTGCCAAAGAAGTTCACGAAGGCACCGAAGTCCACGATCTTGACGACCGTACCGGTGTAGATCGCGCCTTCTTCGGGCTCGGCCACGATGGCGTGGATCATGTCGTAGGCTTTCTTGATGCTGTCGCCGTTTGGCGATGCGATCTTGATCATGCCCTCGTCATTGATGTCGACCTTCGCGCCCGACACTTCAACGATTTCACGGATGACCTTGCCGCCGGATCCGATAACTTCACGGATCTTGTCTGTTGGAACCTGCATGGTTTCAATGCGTGGCGCGTGGACAGAGAAGTCGGCCGCACCGGTGATCGCCTTGTTCATCTCACCCAGGATGTGCATCCGGCCGTCCTTGGCCTGAGCCAGGGCTTTCTCCATGATCTCGGGCGTGATGCCCGCGACCTTGATGTCCATCTGCAAGGATGTGATGCCGTCCTTGGTGCCGGCAACCTTGAAGTCCATGTCGCCAAGGTGGTCTTCGTCACCCAGAATGTCGGACAGGATCGCGTAAGACCCGTCATCCTCAAGGATCAAACCCATCGCCACACCGGCCACGGCTGTTTTCAGCGGCACGCCCGCGTCCATCATGGACAGCGAGCCACCGCAGACGGAGGCCATGGAGGACGAGCCGTTGGATTCCGTGATCTCCGACACCACGCGGATGGTATAGGGGAAGTCCGTTGCCGCAGGCAGAACCGCCTGAAGCGCACGCCATGCCAGCTTGCCGTGACCCACTTCGCGACGGCCGGGAGGGCCCACGCGACCGACTTCACCAACCGAATAGGGTGGGAAGTTGTAGTGCAGCAGGAAGTTGGATTTGAAGTTGCCGTGCAGCGCGTCAATGAACTGCTCATCGTCGCCGGTGCCCAGAGTGGTCACAACCAGACCCTGCGTTTCACCACGGGTGAAGAGCGCAGAGCCGTGCGTCCGCGGCAGAATGCCTGTCTCACAGACGATATCGCGGATCTCATCGGTTTTACGACCATCGATACGCTTGCCGGTTTTCACCACATCGCCGCGAAGGATTGACGCTTCCAGCTTCTTCATCGCGGAGCCAAGGTTCGCGTCCTCAAGCTGCTCATCAGAGAGTTGGCCTTTGATCGTCTCGCGGGCGGCCGAAACCGCTGCCGTGCGCTCTTGCTTGTCCATAATCGCGAAAGCGGCGCGCATCTCTTTCTCGCCTGCCTTTTTCACGGCCTCATAGAGGTCGGAGTAATCGACCGGCTGGAAATCGAACGGCTCTTTCGCGGCATCTTCGGCCAGATCAATGATCAGGTCGATGACGGGCTGGATGTTCTCATGTGCAAACTTTACCGCGCCCAGCATTTCCTCTTCGCTCAGCTCGTAGGCTTCGGATTCAACCATCATCACGGCGTCTTTGGTGCCCGCAACAACCAGGTCCAGACGCTGTTCCGGGTTCAGACGCAGATCCTGCATGTCATCCACGGTTGGGTTCAGGATGTATTCGCCGTCCTCGAAACCAATACGGCAACCGGCAATCGGACCCATGAAGGGCGCGCCGGAAATGGTCAGCGCGGCAGAAGCCGCGATCATCGCAACCATGTCTGGATCGTTGACCAGATCGTGGGACAGCACGGTACACATCACCAGAACTTCGTTTTTGAAGCCCGGTACGAACAGCGGGCGGATCGGACGGTCGATCAGACGCGCGGTAAGCGTTTCTTTTTCGGTCGGACGCGCCTCGCGCTTAAAGAAACCGCCGGGCACTTTACCCGCGGCGTAATACTTTTCCTGGTAGTGGACGGTCAGTGGAAAGAAGTCCTGACCTGGCTTTTGCTGACGTGCAAAAGTGACGTTCGCCATGACGCTGGTTTCGCCCAGCGTTGCAATCACGGACCCATCCGCCTGACGGGCCACTTTACCGGTTTCCAGTGTGAGCGTTTCCTCACCCCACTGCATCTCTTTTTTCGTTACGTTAAACATCTACGTTTCCTGTTTCGGTCCACGTTGGACCATTTGCATAGGGGCCGAATTGCCCCTGACCGCGGTATCTTCATATGAGAGGCGCTGCGGTCCGGGCGCCGGCTTTCAGATGGGCCGCGTGTACAGGAGTTTTCGGCCCGTGGAAAGGGCGACAAATCGCCGGTCACAGCGCGTTAACCAATCAGTAATAACTGCACGCGACGGTTGTGATATCTTTGCGATAGAATCGACATGGGGAGGATGACGATATGACCACACATGACCTGAAAGCCAAGGCTGCCCACCTAGAACAGATGTTCGAAAATACCCAGCCCGAGGACCGGCTGAAACTGCGCCCGGAGGTCCAGCGCGTGATCCAGACGCTTGCGGCGCACCATCAGCCAATCCCTCTGCGACTTCGCCAGATTGAGCGCAAGCTGGAAGAGGAAGCCTTTGACGACATGTTCGAGAACATGCCTGTCTAGCCAGACCTTAGGCATCAGAGTGGCGGCGCGACGCCGAACAAGAGGGCTCCCGGATAAACCCGCCGCTTCTTTACGCCGATAGGCTTGGGAAATAATCCTCGCACCCGCCTTCGCGGTAGACGTCCGCCGTGCAGCAATGCAGCCCGCCCCCAAAGGCATAGGCGTCGCGCAGCTCGACCTCGACGACCTCCATGCCCAGCTTGTCCATCTGCTCGGCCTGATAGACCTCGGACTTCTCCACGCAGACGGTCTTGGGGTCCAGAACCAGTACGTTCATCGAAAGCCACGTTGACGAATAACACAGCGGTGGTGGTGTGTTATGCGCAGGCTGTGCGGCATCAACGATCTCCCAATCGTTTGCCTCGAACATACCGCGCTGATCTTCCGGCAGACGGCGCTGCGGATTGTTCAGGATCAGACCAGGCCGCAACGGCGTAAAGGTGGCATCGATATGAATGGGGTAGGGATCGCCGGGAAAGTTGACCGTATGGACCCGGTGATCGGGGAAATGACGGCGCAGCCACTCGATGCCTTTCAGGTTCGTGGTGAACCCGTGCTGCACCACCAGATCACGGCCAAACCGCAGCACATCCGCCGCATCGAACAACGGCTCTTCCTCGGTGGTGACAAAGAATTTCTCTGCCGCCCACTGCAGCCGCTTTTCCACGCCGATCTTATCGCTCAGGTAGTCAGGATGGTAATCCGCATCGGTCAGGCGCGGCTTCGGGGCGCTTTCATGACGGAAATTCGGATCCTCATCGAAATACTTCTGCATGAGGGGGCGGTAATTCAGATATTCAAACCAACGGCAGCGATAGGACATCGTCGCCTCAAGCATTTCCGACCCGACTGTCAGCAGCACATCACGCGGCGGCATGCATCCGAACTGGCTGTCGGTGTGAAAATCCGGTGTCGTCACAGGCAGGGCATGATCAATCGGCGTGGGCCGGTCCACCCGCACGCCGCGCTTCTCCAGAAGGGCTGCGAAATTGTCCAGCAGCTCATTCGCGCGATCAATCGTTTCCTGAGGACGGCGGCCCCACTGGCCGCGCATGTCACTGTCCTCGGGCACCTTCGCATCCAGCGCAGGTTCTTCGGGGGGGATATGACAATCATCTGCCCGCCCCACGATCACGTGCTTCAGCGGATCCCATTCGTTCCAGCTGTTCACCACTGTCTTTTGCATCTCGCCCTCCCGAAACCTGAATTTTGCAAGCCCTAAGACCAAAGATGAACCTGTGCAAGCGTGGTCCATCGTGCCAGTCTGTTCGCAAAGGGAGGATGCAATGGAACTCTATGAACTCACCGCGACAGAGACGGTAGACAAGATCAAAGCTGGAGAGATTACCGCACTCGCCGCTTGCGAGGCTGTGCTGGCCCGGATGGATGCCGTGAACCCGGCAATCAATGCCGTGGTCGCCCGCAACGACGCGGAAGCGTTGGAGGCCGCAGAAGCCGTCGACGCCGCGCGCGCAAAAGGCGAAACGCTTGGCCCAATGGCAGGCGTACCTGTCACCATCAAGGAGAACGTCGATCAGAAGGGGTTCGCCACCACCAACGGCATACGCCTGCAAAAAGACCTCATCGCCAAATCAGACAATCCGGTCGTGGCCAGCCTGCGCCGCGCGGGAGCTGTCATTGTGGGTCGCACCAACACACCTGCGTTTTCCCTGCGCTGGTTCACGCGCAATTCGCTGCATGGCCATACCAAAAACCCCCATAATCCGGCGATCACGCCGGGCGGCTCTTCTGGCGGTGCGGCATCTGCCACGGCAGCGGGGATCGGCGCGATGGGCCACGGCACCGACATCGGCGGATCGATCCGCTATCCCGCCTATGCCTGCGGATTGCAGGGCGTTCGCCCCACGCTGGGCCGTGTCGCCGCCCGCAACGCAAGCGCCCCCGACCGGCATATCGGCGCGCAATTGATGGCGGTTTCCGGGCCGCATGCCCGCTCTGTCGCGGATCTTCGCCTGACGCTTGCCGCGATGGCGGAACCTGATCTGGAAGACCCGTGGCATATGCCCATCCCGATGAGTGGTCCCGAATATCCGCGCCGCGCTGCCCTGTGCATATCGCCCGAAGGGTTGGATACCCATCCTTTGGTGGAACAGGCGCTGCGTGATGCCGCCACGCGGCTTGCAGATGCCGGTTGGGAGGTTGTCGAGACGGATTGCCCGCCGTTCCGTGAACCCGCCCGCCTGCAAGCCCAGCTTTGGCTGGCCGAGATGGAGCGCGGTGCCAAGGCCGCCTTTGCCAAGGAAGGTGATGCAGACGCGCTTCATGTACTGGCCGAGATGCAAAAGCTAACCCCCGTTCCCGACCGCGATGAGGTGATGGATGCTTTGCAATCGAGGGTTGGCTTTCTGCGCGACTGGCAGACATTTCTCGCGCAGTATCCTGTGCTGATCTGCCCTGTCTCGGCTGAGCCGCCCTTCAGCGATTTGCTGGACCTTGAGGATTTTCCGCGCGTGATCGAAGCGCAGCTGACACAGGTGGGCCTGCCCCTGATGGGGCTGCCGGGCCTGTCTGTCTTCACCGGGTTCGGCACCAGTGATGCCGGTCGCGTCCCACTTGGCGCGCAACTGATCGCAGGGCGGTACCGCGAGGACATCTTGTTCGACGCCGCAGAAGCGATCGAGGCGCGCAGCCCGAAGATCGGTGTTGTGACACCCAAAGGATGATCCCACACAATGAAAAAGCCGCGTCTGATACAGACGCGGCTTTCATCAACTGTAATGCGTGCAACGCTTAGCGGCGCAGACCCAGACGCTTGATCAGGTCCTGATACCGGGCCTCATCCTTGCGCTTGACGTAGTCAAGAAGCTTACGACGCGTCGCAACCATCTTGAGCAGGCCACGGCGACCGTGGTTGTCTTTCTTGTGTGTCTTGAAGTGCTCGGTCAGCGTCGCGATACGCGAGCTCAGAACAGCAACCTGCACCTCGGGGGAGCCAGTGTCGCCCTCTTTGGTGCCGAATTCTTTCATGACGCGTGCTTTTTCTTCAGCAGTAATCGACATCGGGGTCTCCTTTCGGAAGTTGAGTTAAAGGTATGGCGCAGGCCGGGATGTCGTCCAGCACAGGCCCGTGGAGATGTGCCTGCCAATCAGGAATCAGCAGGCGACGGTGGCGTATAGGAAAAATCAACGGGGATGGCAAAGGGTTATTACGGTTATAACGCTGCATTAACTGCCGGCAAGACCCAGCGTCACGGCAGAGCTGAGCGGGATCAAGGCAATATCAGCCGTCGAAAGCTCCGATTGCCCACTGACTTGTGCCAAGACCTGATCACCCATCCAGACCTGAAGCTGGCCTGCGTGGTCAGGATCAGGCCGCACGGCAATTTCCGGCGCCTCTGCTTCGATATCGCTATCGTCCCATACGAACAGCAATGAATCGTCTTTCGGTTCAAAATCAGAGATCGCAGCACTGGCGCCATTCTCAATCCAGTCGCCCAGAATGATTTGATCCGCTCCGGAACCGCCATGCACCTGATCGTTCTGGCCCGCGACAATGACATCATCACCGCCACCGCCGTTAAGAAAGTCAGCCTCATCAATATCCGATAGCGAATTGGAGTCGGGGTCAGCCAGCACGCCGCTTAACGTATCATCTCCGGCACCACCAAAGAGGGTATCCTCGCCCGCGTCGCCGCGCAACGCGTCGTCGCCCAAACCGCCCGACAATGCATCCTTTCCTGTACCGCCAGACAACGGATCGTCGCCCTCTGACCCGTTCAGCGCGTCATCGCCGTCATCGCCATACATGAAATCATCATCATTCTGACCCACCAGCGTGTCATCTTCGGACCCGCCAAAAAGATCATCGTCGCCGTCATCGCCAATCAGGGTGTCGCTGCCCGCCTTACCTGACAGTGTATCATTTCCGCTGTCGCCGCGCGCCTCGTCATCTCCGGTGCCAGCCTCCACCAGATCGTTCCCGTCGCCTGCGCTGATCCGGTCATCGCCCTGCGTCCCGGCGATGGCATCAGAGGCCTCTGATCCCGTGATCAGAGTCACATTGGGTGAAGGGGGCGAGGGTTGCTGAACGTCATCGTCCAGAACATCGTCGCCGATATCGACATAGGCGGCAGCACCTACCGCCATCAGACCCATCAATCCTGCCAGCCACAACATAAGACGACCTCAACCCATTGGAGAAAACGACATGTCGTCGCGGCTCACATAAAAGCCACAGCTAAGACGTCAGGTCAAAACCAAAGAGATGAACTGGTTAAGGGAATCTAACCGCGCGCAGCATTCAAATCCCAGCGCACCGGGCTTTGCGCATATGGCAGATAAAGCGGGTGTTTCGGATGGCCTGCTTTGGACAGGCCAAGGTGAAAGATGGGCATATCCAGACTTTCAAGCAATTGCGCGACCTCTGGTCCGCGTGCTTTGTGCGCCCCATGCACACCCCATGCGGCAATGATCTCATCCGCCCAATCTGCCCCGTCCATTAAGGCCGCGTCATTCTCTGGCCCTACCGGATCATCTGCCACGCGCATGTCACGTGGGTCGGTTGCGCGCCACGCAAAGATATTGGTCACGCGAAACGCGCCGAACCCCAGATGCCTTGCCCGACGCTCACAGCGTTCGACCGTGGGGTCGTTCTCCACCTCTGTCGCGGTCGATGGGTTCAGCATGACAAACAGCACCCGCTTGCCCGCCGGGTTCCATACCCGTGTCAGGCTATAGCGATATCGTTCACACTCCGAATAAACGGCAGTTGATGGCGCATCGCCCTTGGTATGGCTCCGGGTGATCATGCGCTGCTGTCTGCCAGTGCACGTGATGCGGTGCAATTGGAAAAGCCGTCAGCGGCCAGTCCTGCGGAAGGTGCCTTGCTTGCGGCTCAACATCGTCACCAAACCGTATGAGGTATCAGTTGAACACCCGACTTGGATGCAACTCGCCTGCCTTGAAACGCCCGACCGCGACCGCTTGCCCGTCAAACGACGCCCAGCATTCATCGCCGTATTCGACATCATGGCCGATCACCATGCCGGGGTTGCCGTTGCGCAGCCGCGTTGCCCCTTCTGCGGTCGCCTTGACCTCCGGCAAGTCCGCCAGCCCCTGCTCCAATGGCAACACATGGGCGTCCAGTTCAGGCGTCCGCGCCAGCGCGTCGATCTGATCCAGCGTCAGCCCGTCGGCGGCGTCGAAGGGTCCCGACCAGATCCGGCGCAGTTCCCGCACATGCCCGAAACACCCCAAAGCGCGCCCCAAGTCCCGCGCGATTGACCGCACGTAGCCGCCCTTGCCACAAACCATCTCAAGCGTGACGTGATCTGCATCGGGCCGGTCGACCAGCAACAGGCTTTCGACATACAAAGGCCGCGCTGCCAACTCCATTTCCTCGCCATCCCGTGCGCGTTTATAGGCGCGTTCGCCGTCAATCTTGACGGCTGAGAATTGCGGCGGCACCTGTTCAATGTCGCCGATGAACTGCGCCAGTGCCGCTTTGATTTCCTCGTCATCAGGCCGCAGGTCAGAGGTTTCCAGAACCTCGCCCTCCGCATCGTCCGTATTGGTGGCAATCCCAAGCCGGACCGTAAACTCGTAAGCTTTCAGGGCGTCGGTGATATAGGGAACCGTCTTGGTCGCCTCTCCCAGCGCAACGGCCAGAACGCCTGTCGCCTCCGGATCAAGCGTGCCCGCGTGCCCGGCTTTCTTGGCATCCAGCGCCCAACGGACCTTGTTCACGACCGCGGTTGAGGTCGGCCCGGCGGGTTTGTCCACCACCAGCCAACCCGATATATCCCGGCCCTTGCGTTTGCGACCCATGTCAGCCTCTTTGATAAATTCCGCCCGCGCTATACTGTGATGCGCCCCGACTGCCCAGAGCGTTCTTGGCCTTCGGTGCTACTCGGCGGGTTCAACCACGCCGATGATGGGCCCCAAAGTGGTAAAGCCAGACCCGCTCCGGCCCAGATCCGGCGCGCGCAGGCGCGAAATGTTGCCATCGAAATACAGTGCGTTCTTCACCCCCAAATGGTCGCGAAACAGCGATCCAAATTCGTAAAAGGTGACGGTGGTATCGGAAATTGCAAAGACGGCGCGGGTGCCGTCCTCCGAGGTGCCAACGCCGTTGCGGATGTACCTTGATGTGCTGTCCTCCAAGAATCTTGGGTGTAGCTCCCCACCGATCACCAGCATCGGCCCGGATTGCGTGGCATCGCGGCATGCAGGCGCTTGATCCAGATAGTCTGTTGTTTCAAACACATCGGCCCTGCCATCCCGCAGACACAGGACACCGTTAGGTAGCAATCCGAAATTGCCGGGGCCTGCGTTCGGTATCACCCGCTGCACTTCGATACCGTCCTCGATGTAGTGGCCCACCGGACGGCGATCCTCATGGTACATCCCCGCGTTCGTCGCAAAGCCAAGCCGCTGGCCGTTTTTCGCCAAAGCGGCATCGATGTTGCCGAAATGACCAAAAACCGCGCCATTCTCATCCGCCAGAAAAAGCTCAAGCCGCTCGCGCATCGCATCAACTTCGCAGATTGCGTAGACATTGTTCTGATACGTTTCTTGCCGACATTCCGTCGCCGCCGCTGGTAGGGCCAGCAGTGCCAAGCAGACAGCAAGGCTTCGCATCATCCCTCGGTTGCTCCGTCCGGAGCTTCGGCGTCACGGCGCACGCGGTCTTCCGACAGCATCCGGCGTGTCTCGTCCATCTGGTCAAACGTCTCGTCCAGCCGGAAACGCAGATCGGGCGCAAACTTCAGCGTTAGCTTCTTGGCTACCAGCCGCCGCAGCTCGCCCTTGTTGCGCGCAAGCAACTCAATCACCTCGTCCTGACCCTGACCGCCCAAGGGCAGCACGTAGGCCGTGGCGATCTTGAGATCGGGAGAGGTGCGGACCTCCCCTACGGTGATCGACATGCGATTGAGATCGGGATCGTGCACATCTCCGCGCGCCAATACCTCGGACAGCGCCCGTCGGATTGTCTCGCCCACGCGCAGCTGGCGTTGCGACGGGCCTGCGCCCTCATGAAACTTGTTCTTAGCCATAACCCCTACCTAAGCGCTCCCATTCTCTTTGCCAAGCGGGGGCGCGCGGGGTAAAGCAGGCGGAACTTTGTTGAAGGAGAGCCCCGGATGTCCCAATCCATACGCGTTGCCGTGACCGGCGCTTCAGGCCGCATGGGCCAGACACTGATATCGCTGATAAACGCCTCTGACCGCATGCACCTCAGCGGCGCGATTGAACGTCCGGGCCATGACTGGATCGGCCGTGATGTGGGCGAGGCCATGGGCGGCTCTGCCTTGGGAATCAGCGTAACCGACGACGCGCAAACCGCGATTGCAGAGGCGGACGCCGTGATCGACTTCACCGCGCCCGCAGCAACGATCCAGTTTGCGAAATGCGCCGCTGAGGCAGGAATTGTCCACGTGATCGGCACAACCGGGATGACTGAAGATGAAATTGCGGCACTTGATCCATTCACCTCCAAAGCGACCATCATCCGCGCCGGTAACATGAGCCTTGGCGTCAACCTGCTGACCCAACTGACCAAGCGGGTCGCCGCCGCCCTAGATGATGACTACGACATCGAGGTGATCGAAGCGCATCACAACCAAAAGGTCGACGCCCCTTCAGGCACGGCTCTGATGCTGGGAGAGGCCGCCGCCGAGGGGCGCGGCGTCAAACTGTCCGACGTGGCGGACCGGGGCCGGGACGGTATCACGGGCGCCCGCAAAAAGGGCGATATCGGTTTCACTGCCATCCGGGGCGGCGACATCATCGGAGAACATGATGTGATGTTTGCCGCCGCAGGCGAGCGGATCATCCTGCGCCATGTTGCGTCGGACCGCACTGTCTTTGCACGCGGCGCGCTCAAGGCGGCACTTTGGGGGCAGGGACGCGCGCCGGGGCACTACGATATGCTGGATGTGCTGGGTCTTTCTGACCCTGCGTAACTTTTTTCAGGTGTGCTGAAACCAAAACGGCACTTCGTGCGTATATCTTTGTAATCGTCCGCAAAGGAGACCCACGATGACACGTGTTGCCCTGACTATCTTTGCTGCCACGCTTGCGTTCGCAACGCCCGCGTTTGCAGAGTTTCAACAGGTGACGTCCCGCAATGATTTCGTGGCGCTGGTCGGAGGCAAGACGCTGACCCGACCTCTCGTGAAAATTCAGGTCTTGCCGGATGGCCGGATCGCCGGCAAGGGCGCGGCATGGGAAGTGACCGGCAAATGGTCGTGGGTAAACGGCTATCTCTGCCGCAGCCTCGAATGGGGCGGCGACGATCTGGGCTACAACTGTCAGGAAGTGAAAACAGACGGTGCGCGCGTGCGCATCACGTCTGACAAGGGTACCGGACAGTCCGCAGACTTCCGCCTTCAGTAAATCGTCCGGCAACGCCTAGAAATCGACGGCGATGCCCTTCTTTTCCCAATCTCCGTAACGCACCGGCTCAGGCCCATCCCTGCCGCCCAGTTCGGGCGGCAGCTCTAGTTCCGCAGCTTTTTTGCGTCGCTCTTCCGCCTCGGCCAGCGCACGCTGTGCAGCAGGTGGAATGGGTTTGGGGTCCGGCCCCGGATCAGGTGCCGGATCGGGAAGCGGGCGCGGAGCCGGATCAGGGCTCGGTGTACCCGGCAGATCAGGTTGCGGCGTCGGTGCGGGTTGTCCGGGTGTGTCCGGGATTGGCCTTGGTCCCGGTGCGCCGCTCGGTGTGTTCTGCGTCTCTTCGGTCATTGCGTCCTCTTGAGGCATTGTTGCCTTTGATATACGTCGCTTCTCATTGCGGGCAACCCGGATAGGAACTTCAGATGTCACAAACCGGCGTTCAGGCGCGCAGGGGGGCTGTGTCCCTTCTTGATCAGATCTTGGGTGATGAACCACGCCTGATGTCGGAATTGTTGACTGGTGGGGTGCTTGAAAAACTGCCCCCTGATGACCGCGCCCGCGCCCAGCGTTTGGCGACAGAAACCCTGCGTGGTCTGGAACGTGCCGACCGTCTGCTGCAAAAACACCTCAAGAAATATCCGCCGCTGACTATCCACAATGTTCTACGCGTCGGCACCATTGAGCTGTGCCAAGGCGGTGCGGCACATGGTGTCGTCAACGCGATGGTCAATCTCGTGGCCCAGCATCCGCGCCTCAGCCATCTGAAGGGTCTGACCAACGCGGTTCTGCGGAAAATCGCCGCCGAAGGACCCGATGCGTGGGATGCTCTCCGCGCGCCGCGTCTGCCCAAATGGCTGCGCGGCCCGCTGATTGAAGCATGGGGTGCTGACGCGATGGCCGCAATGGAGATCGCACATTTCAAAGGGGCGCCGCTGGACCTTACCGCCAAGTCCGATCCGCAGGCTGTCGCTGAGGCCACTGGCGGCTCACTTCTGCCCACAGGAACAGTGCGCATCACCAACCCCGGTCAGGTCTCCACCATGCCCGGCTATGAGGCAGGCGACTGGTGGGTGCAGGATGCGGCCGCAGCCTTGCCCGTGCGCATCCTTGACCCAAAGCCCGGCGAAGCGATCCTTGATCTCTGCGCCGCACCAGGCGGCAAAACGATGCAACTTGCCGCTGCGGGGGCCGATGTGACGGCGGTGGACGATTCAATTCCGCGCATGGTCCGCGTGAAAGAGAACCTCTCGCGCACCGGCCTTGCCGCCAAGACGCTGACCAAGGACGCGCGCGCCGTCAAAGGCAGCTTTGATGCCATCCTGCTGGACGCGCCATGCTCAGCCACCGGCACGATCCGCCGCCACCCTGACCTGCCCTATGCCAAGGATGGATCCGAATTCGGCGCGCTGATCGAACTGCAGACCGAATTGATTGACCATGCCTGGACATTGCTGAAACCCGGTGGCCGCATGGTCTTTTGCACCTGTAGCCTGCTCCCGGACGAGGGCGAAGTGCAGGTGGACGAGGCGCTTGAAAAACATCAGGACATGCAGGTGGACAGCAGCGTCCTCGACCTGCCGGGCATAGACAGCAGCTGGATCACCACCGAAGGCGGGCTGCGCCTGCGCCCGGACTACTGGTCAGACCTTGGCGGGATGGACGGCTTTTACATCGGCTGTTTGCGCAAGGCAGGTTGATCAGTTGTCGCGCATTGGCGGGTTTGCGATGGCAAGGTAGTCTGCCGCCTCAATGCTCACCAAGCCCCGCAGGGACAGGGTTTCCCTGTCGTCCGCAGCCAGTTGGGCAATCGCGTCAGAGACAGCGTCGAAAATCCGTGCCGGGTTCATGTTCAGTGCGGTGATATAAGGCAGACCCGGTGTGGGCGGTGTCCATTCCAGAACCCGCAGATGTCTTGCAAAATCGTCATACCGCTCGATGAATCGCCACGTCACAGCGTCAATCGCAGCAATGTCCGCGTGCCCCTCGGCCACAGCCTTGGCCGACTTGATATGCCCGCCGCTCTGTTCCCGGTTGGCGAACCAGAACCCATGACTTTGCGCGACCGCATAAAGTGCCGCGTATCCGGATTGCGAGATTGTCTGATTGTATGCAAACCGCGCATCCCGAAACGCCGCCAGATCAAGGCGCGCATCATCGGCCCGCACCACGATAGCACTTCGATAATACCCCGGCGGGCATCCTTCGACGCCGAAATCAGGGGTGCCGACCAACTGAACCTTGCCATGCAGGCTCAAGCGGTAGGGCATCCCACAGGTTTGGCTCAGGATCAGATCGGGCGCCTCCCACACCGCGAACTCTTCAATGTCGTTCGACAGGGTCTCAGGCGCATCAATCCCGCGTGCGGCCAATGCGTCCCGGATCAGCGCCCAATACCGCCTGTGGGCGGCCTCAAGCTCTGGTCTGGCGTACATCATCAGGCTGGCGATCATCCGGACCTCATCGGTTTCACTGCGTCAAAACCTAGCTTCAGGCGGGGTCAGACAACAGATGCAATACGACCAATCCCGCCGATTCTGTTTCTGGTCACCAAAAACCGGTGACTCCCACTTGTACCCGGTCTATGATCCCGCCAAACGCCAAAAGAGCGTCAAGGGCAGTCGATTTATGGTCAACCTAACCACCCTGAAAGCGCGCCAGGCGCGGATTTTGAACGCGGTCCATGCGCGTCTTGCGACGCGTGCCAAGGCCAGCGTCAAGGGTTTCGTCTCGTCGCCAGAGCCGCGCACAATCGGATCTTTTGCACGTGGTCGGCAGCTGATTGCGGGCAATTATCTGTTTGCTGGCACGCTTATCAACGCACCCGGCCACAGTCTGTGGGACGTGACCCCGCCTGACACTGCCTATGCGGCTGAATTGCAGGGGTTTGCATGGCTCGATGACCTCGCCGCCGTGGGTGACATCGCCGCAAGACAGGCGGCACAGACATGGCTTTGGGAATGGATTGACCGCTTTGGCAAAGGGCGCGGACCGGGGTGGAGCCCGGATCTGACCGGTCGCCGTCTCATCCGGTGGATCAATCACGCGATTTTTCTACTGCGCGGTCAGGAATCCGAGCAAAGCAGAGCCTTCTATCGTTCGCTGGAACAGCAAACCCTGTTCCTGTCGCGCCGCTGGCGGGGCGCGGCCCCGGGGTTGCCGCGCTTCGAGGCGCTGACGGGATTGATCTACGCGGGCCTTTCCCTTGAGGGACAAGAAGCTCTGGCCGGCCCCGCGATCAGGGCATTGGCCCGCGAATGCAAAAGCCAGATTGACGCGCAGGGCGGTCTGCCCACTCGCAACCCCGAAGAACTGCTGGCGGTTTTCACGCTGCTGACCTGGGCGGCGGCGGCGCTTAGTGACGCAGGGCGCGGCACGCCCACCGAGCACCTTGAAGCCATTGAGCGCATCGCGCCCACTCTGCGCTCCCTGCGGCACTCGGATGGGGCGCTGGCCCGTTTCCACGGTGGCGGACGCGGCATCGAAGGGTGGCTGGATCACGCGTTGGCAGCCAGCGGCGTCAAGGGCGGTCAACCCAGCGGGCTGGCAATGGGCTATGCGCGCCTGTCGGGGGGGCGTACCAGCATCGTCGTTGATGCCGCTGCCCCTCCGACCGGGCCCGCCTCTGCAAACGCCCACGCCTCGACGCTCGCG